>LULK01001199.1_pt1 | contig 12312 bp, 8 predicted proteins | sample 728181 | NCBI WGS metagenome assembly LULK01 (sample SAMN03860291, study PRJNA289734) | marine metagenome | biome: seawater column; feature: ocean; material: water; isolation source: Red Sea water column Station 169 - depth 10m | place: Saudi Arabia: Red Sea | collected 2011-10-15 | depth 10 m | reverse complement strand
GAATTCAAGACAGGACTGTTCAAAAGGTATTTGACAATAATCAAGAATTTTTTTCACTGAATCTTCAAAGCTATTCACCACATCTTCATAATTAATAGATAATATTTGGTTTGGAAGAACTTTATTCCAATGATTCATAAGCTCAACAAAATTATTATAATAACCGGCTAAATCTTTCAAATCGTAAGTAAATTCTTGGCCTTCAGCAAAAAGTTGTTTATAACAAGAAAAACACGCTGACATAGATGAACGCCTGATATCAATTATCTTTGCATTTGGTAGTATTAATTTTATAAGCCCAATGTGTCTAAAATTATTTGGCATCTTATCAATAAAATAAGGTTTATCAGATCTGAAAACTTCGCTATCTGAAATATATTTGTCTCCAATAAGTTTTAATTGAGGAGCAGACAGACTTAATAAGATATCAGGATAGCGTGAATCTATATCTTGAGTTTTTCTTTCATTTAATCTTAGAGCAGTTGAAATAATATTTGGTAGCTCATGAGTTGGTTCAACCATAGAATGTGAGCAATCAGACTTCATTTGAAATAAATCTTCATTACAGACATCCATTTGATTTAAACAGTCTTGATGAAAGTCCTCTAAATTAAACAATGCTTTGCTTTTTTTAATTTCATTTCCTTTTTTATAGTTATCAAATGAATCATCAAAATTTTCTAAATCTTCATAAGCTTTGCCAAGTGCAAAATGCATAAATACTCTTTCATTTTCAGAAATATATTTATCGTTAACCATTTCATTTAATGAAACTACTTCTGCATCAGAAAACTTATAAGTTTTTAAATTAGCTAGACTCCAATAGGCATCTCCAAAGTATTTATCGGTGTAATAAGCTTTTTTATAGGAACTAATAGATTTATTAAATTCTCCAGACGTTTTATATAAGTGCCCCATGGATAACATCACATCTGTATTTTTAGGTTCCAGATTTAATATATCGTTATATATTTTAATAGCTTCTTTGTACCTGTCTGTTCTGAACAAAGCAGTAGATAGCAACTTCATTGCATTAATATTGGATGGGTTCTCATCATAAAAAAGTTGAGCATGTTTTAATGCTTCACCATATTTCTGTCTCTTTGTAAGAATATTTATGTAATCGTATTTAATTTTTGGATTATCGGGATCAAATAATAATGCACTTTCTAATAAAAACTCTGCATCTTCATATATGTTCAGATCACTTCCAATATTAGCTAATAGTCTCATCGCCTCTATGTCATGAGGATGATCTCTTAAATATTCTCTGCAGATATGATCAGCTCTTACTAGCTTGCCTTCATGTGTATAGCTTAGTACGGTTTTTAATTCTGGAGGTAAATCTTTCAAATAAAATACATTTTTTTCTGCAAATTTAATAAGTTCTTCATTTGAATTTTCTAATGATAATATTCCTAGCCAAGATGATTGTAGTGATGGATTATGCCTAACCGCTCTTAAATATGCTTTGAGTGCTTTATCCTTATTTTTTAATACAACATTATTGTGTCCAATTTCTTGATAAGCTCTTCCATAATTAGGATCAATTTGAATTAACTTGTCTAAACCTAATAAAGCTTCTTTAGTGTCACTTAAGTATCTATGACATACAGATGTTAAATAAAAATATTCTTTATTTGATATAGTACCTTTATATACGTCACATAATTTTAAAGCGCCATCAAAATCTCTATTCTGAATAGATAATTCAATTTCTTTAGATGGTTCCAGGTTTTGTTCCATAGGATAATTTTAATACACTTGCATAAAAAAAAGGCCAGTTTACAACTGGCCTTTTAAATTTATATCTACGATTAGAATTTATAAGATACTCTTATACCAACATTTCTTGGTCTGTTAGTAGTAATTCTTGGAATATCATCCTGATCGTTATAGTAGAAGTTAGCTCTTTCATCAGTGATATTTCTAACAAAGAATTCAACTTCTGTACCGTTAATATTTACACCATATGCTGCATCCCAAATTGTATAGGATGGTTGTTCAAGACGCTTAGCTGCCTCAAGTGAACTATATGCTTTATCAGCACTTTTCACAGCAACTTGTGTATATGCAGGATTACCTGCAAGCTCTGAATCAACTTTAACTCTAATGTTGTATTGGAGTTTTGGTGATAAAGGCATAGTACTTCCAACATTAGATATCTGAATAATTCTAGATTTATCCTCTGTCACTTCAGTATCATTATAGGAAACAGCACTAGCTACAGTTACGTTATCACTTGGATACCATAAAATGTCAGCTTCCATACCTTTAATTTCTGCATCAGCAGCATTTTCAATAAATGTTAGCAGACCAACATTTACGGGATCAAACTGAGATACTTGAACGTCTGTCCAATCAACCCAGTAATAAGAAGCATTCAATCTTAACGTTCCGTCTAACATGACAGTCTTAACACCTATTTCAGTGTTAGTAGTATCATCAGTTCCATATGTAATTAACACTGATGGTAATGCTGAGTTTCTTGATGCTAAACCACCACCTCTATTGAAACCACCAGGTCTATAACCTTCTGATCTTGTGAAGTACCACATGGTATCGTCATCAACAGTATATTTTGCAGACAGTTTTGTAATAGTATCATTCATATTTAATGGTTCAGTACTATGGTCACCAGACACATCATAGTCTCTTCCATTTGCAACGTTTGATCCTCTATATCCGAATTTAGATTGTCCTGTATAGTCAACATCTAAATCGTATTTTCTAGCACCGACGATAACGTCTAGCTTATCTGATATTGGGAATGTTACCTCAGCAAAGTAAGCTGTTTGCTCTTCAGTTCTCTTAAGATCATTAAAGAATCTACATGCAGGTCTTCTTACACGACCTTCTCTAGACCAGGCTCCTGGTAAAGGATTATTTACTTGATAAGCAGCCCATGTACCTGCAGATGCAAATGGATGGTCTGTACCAAGATAACAATAATCATTTTCAGTTTCTAAAATACTCTCATCAATGAAAACACCAGCAGTATATGAGAATGGAAGATCACTTTCATCATTGCTTGAAACTCTAAATTCATGAGTTGTTCTTTGATTGTCATCAATAAGTTCAACTGAAACTGTAGCAGGTCCACAAAGTGTATATGCTGTATAGTTACATACATAATATGGTAACCATGCACCTACGTTTGCATAACCACTGTAGTCAACTTGCTGCTCTGATTCTCTCTCTAAGTATGCTCCAGTATATAAAGCATCTAATTTACCCATTCTTCCCTCTAAAGTTAAAGAAGTTTGTGAGAATGAGTCATCTAAAGTATCAGGAACAAATCTACTTACATTTAAATCGCCTTTAGCAGGGTCATAATCAAAAACACCATCAGCACTAATGTCTTGGCTCATGTGAGTAATTAACATATCCCAATCATCACCAATTGATGATGCTGAAGAAATTCTAAAACCTTCATATGTTGCATCATTGAAGTTATCTTCTACAAGTGTTGAGTTATCTGAAACAACATGTGCTTGTGTTTGAGGATAGGAAGCAAAAGTTCCTCTACCTTCACCAGACCATGTTCCGGCTACATTGTCGATATAACCGCCTTGCTCTGATTTATAGAAAACACCTCTAATTGACCAAACATCATTTATTAAAGGAATGTTCATGTATGCGTCATATGAATAACTTGGATCACCATGGGCGGTTGAATAATGAGACATATTAAAGCCACCTTCTTGAACATTGAATTTTGGCTTATTTGTAATCATTCTAACGGTACCTGCTTGTGAACTTGCACCATATAGAGTTCCTTGTGGCCCAGGCAATACCTCAATCCGTTCCATATCAGCAACATATACATCAAGGTTTCTTCCTGGAACTTGTAAAGGTTGTTCATCTAAATATAAAGCTACGTTAGGTGTGGAACCCTGTGCAGCAGATAAGAAAACGTTTACCGGATCAACAGCCATACCTCTTATATAAATTGTTGATTGACCAGGTCCTCTTCCGCCTGATGAAACATTTGGTAAAAATTGAACGTATTCATCAAAATTAGAAACGTTCATTTCTTTTAATGTTTCTTCTGTTAAAGCAGTAACTGTTACAGCCACTTTTGAAGCACTTTCATCCTTCTTGGTAGCAGAAACAACAACTTCTTCAATTTGTCTTTCTTGTGATTCAGCAGTTTGTGGAATCATTGCAGCAACAACTCCTAAAACCCCTAAAGAAAGCTTATTTTTAATTTTATTAAATTGTTCTTTTGTATTAATTAAATTAAACATATGAATCCTCATAGTTAGTTAATATAAATTGCATATAAACTAGCCTGGTGACCCCAGAAGATTCCCCCCCAGAGAAGTTTAGCCATATTTATAGACCAGCAATTTCTGTAAATCGGTCTTGATGACAATCATAACATCTTAAAATAATGATGCAATATAGATATAAAAATTGCATATAATTAAAGATAAACAATTTATATAACTAGAAAATTTGTACTATTTATGTTTCACTAGATTTTAAATTACGCAGTTTAATGAACAATTTAAGTAAGCCAAGATTCTTATTATCCATACTTTTTATTGCAGTTATAACGACAATTGTTTCGTTAAATTCTGACATTTCAGAATCATTTTTTCTTAATCTTCAATCATCTTTATCTAAGTATCTTGGTTGGATGATCATTATATTAGCTAATGGTTTTTTAATATTTGCAATATGTCTGGTCTTTACAAAATATAAAAATATTAGACTTGGTGGCCCAAATGCTGTTCCTAAATATTCCTATGTAAACTGGATAGCTATGTTGTTTAGTGCAGGTTTAGGTATTGGTCTCTTATTTTATGGTGTAGCTGAACCAATAATGCACCTAAATTCTTATCCAGGAATGCTTGATGATGATGTTTCATATAATGCAGGAAAGGCCATTGGATTAGCTAATCTTCATTGGGGTCTGCATGGTTGGGCCATATACTCATTACTTGGTCTTTGTTTTGCTTTTGCAGCATATAATAAAAAACTACCTTTCAGAGTAAGTTCACTCCTCGGAAAAAATGTTGCAAACAACAAGCCACTAGCAGTAAGTATTGATATTATTGCGATTTTAACAACTGTCTTAGGAGTTACTACATCACTAGGTCTAGGCACAATTCAAATAAGCTCTGGTCTCTCATATGTTTTCTCTGTGCCTGAAAGTTTTCTCAATCAAGTAATTATTATCGTAATAATTACATAGATAAAGGAATCAAAAGACTATCACAAATTAATATGGTGCTTGCTACGATACTTATGATGTTCATTTTTCTTTTTGGACCTACCGTTTTTATATTAAATGCATTAATTCAAAATTTTGGATCCTATATAAATACACTAATTGAATCTGCTACATGGACTGAAGTTTATGAATCGACTACTTGGCAAGATGGCTGGACATTGTTCTTTTATACTTGGTGGTTTGCTTGGGCACCATTTGTTTCATTGTTTATAGCTAGAATTTCTTATGGAAGAACAATTAAAGAGTTCATTATTGGTGTTTTATTTGTACCATCGTTAATAGTTTTTTTATGGATGGGAATCTTTGGTAATGCAGCTATATATCAAGTAATAAATGAAACAAGTCAATTGAATGAAATTGTAAACAATAATTACACTGTTGCTCTTTTTGCTCTATTTGATGTGTATCCTATAGCAACGATAGTTTCTATGCTTGCGTTGCTAATCATTGTAACTTTTTTTGTTACGTCTTCTGATTCAGGAGCCTTAGTAGCTTCAATGCTTTCGTCTAAAAGTCATGTAGGTATTCACGATGATTCTCCGATTTTATCAAGAGTTACCTGGGCAATATTGTTAGGTATTGTTGCGGCAGTTCTTTTATACAAAGGTGGTCTTACTGCACTTCAAACCTCAGTTGTAATATGTGGAGTGCCTTTTTCTATTATTGTTGTTTTTGCTTGTCGACAGTTTTATAAATCTTTAGAAAGTGAGCTAGAAGACTAATCTAATTCTTCGTCAATTTTTTTTAATTCGTCTTCATCCATTTCATCTTCATAAACAAGATTGTCATTATTATTATTCATAAATTTTTTAGATATGATTAATGCTGCTGCAACAAATATTAGTATTATTCCGATTTGATATAACATAATTCATTAATTAATTTAGAATGTTTATCTTAACTGTTATTATTTCACTTATAAATGGATGCTTTAAATAATATTCTTAATCGAGTTTCAGCACGAGAGCTCTCTATACCTCATCCAACAAAAGATGAAATGAATTTAGTATATAAGGCAGCATTGCGTGCTCCTGATCATGCTTGGCTTCGACCGAGTAGTTTTATTGAGGTTAGTGGAGATGGATTAAAAAAACTATCTTCAATTTTTTTTAAATTTGGAGAATCTATTAATGCATCTGATGAGATAAAAGAAAAATATAAAAACGCTCCTTACAGAGCGCCAATGATAATTATTTTAGTAAATACTGTAAAAGAACATCCCAAAGTTCCTGAAATTGAACAAAAACTATCAACAGCAACAGCAGCTCAAAACATAATGCTTGCTTTAAACTCAATGAACTATTCTTGTATTTGGAGAACAGGGAAATTAGCTTTTAATAGAAATGTTCAAAATGATCTAGGTCTGAAAGAGAATCAGGAAATCCTAGGATATCTCTATGTAGGCACAGAAACAGGAGTTAAAAAAAAGATTCCTGAATTAGATATTGATGATTTTGTCTCATATCTATGAATTTAGTTTTTATAAAGTGAGGAAATTCTCATAATATAATCTTCTCTATATTATTAAGATCATTATGAATAATTTCGTCATTACTTAAACTGACTAGGTGAACATTGGTATTAGTCCCAAAACTAACTGAATACTTTGGAATATCATTTATAAGATGTAGGGCGCAAAAACCCTCTATAGCAATGCACTCATCGATTTGTTTGTTATTGAGAATTTCTTTTACATAAGGAATCCTTTCAGGCTCTTCATCATAATGAGGACAACATACACCATCAACAAAACCAAGGCATGGCAAAATAGCTTGGTGATCTTTCCATGAATCTGTTATGCCTTTGTTAAACCAGCATATTGCGCCTGCACTGACTCCACTCATAATTACTCCATTCTGATAAGCATTATTTAAAATATTATCGAGGCCCCACTCTCTCCAAACCGCAAGCATGCTTTTTGTATTTCCTCCTCCAACAAAAACTATATCTTGTCCTGCAATATGTTTATCTAATTTAATAGTTCTCTTAAAAAAATCTATATGAGAAGTTTTGCAATTTAGCGAATCAAAAGCTTTATAAAAATTCTCAATATAGCCTTTATCATCTCCAGTTGCGGTTGGAATGAAACAAATCGATGGATTTTTGTTTTTTGACTGATTAACTATATATTTTTCAATTTTTAAATCCTTTATTTGACGGCCAAATCCACCACCACCAATTGCAATAATTTGTTTCATTATTCTCTCAACTCCATATTTAAAGTTTGTTTTAAAGGGTCAAGCCAAGGTTCAAAATATTCCCATTGACCTACTCCTTTTTTATATATTGGTTGTCTAACTTGTTCTGAACTTGGTGTTCTAACTGTTCTCTTGGTTTTAAAAAAATTTAAACAATCTTCCTCAAAATCAAGCTCACAAAAATCCAATAATTTTCTTATTTCAACTTCAGTATTTTCTACCATATCCTCATATACGACTTTATGAACTTTATTTGGTAAAACTTTATTCCAATGCTGCATAAGTTTTAAATAATCAAGATAATAATTTCCAATCCTATTTTGAGAATAAGTAAACCCCTGACCAGAACCAAAAAGTTGCTTGTAACAGCTAAAACAGCAATCCATTGGATTTCTTCGTGTATCAATTATCTTTGCATTAGGAAGAATGAGGTGAATTAGGCCAATATGAACAAAGTTATTTGGCATCTTATCTATAAAATAAGGTTTATCAGTCACTCTTTGGTCAAGTGTATTGTCAATATATGCCTTACCCATTTTTTTGAATTCTGATTTTTTCATATTTTTTAAGGCAGATGGATATTCAGATTTGCTAGAAGAATCTTTTTTATTAGCAATCTTTCTTGATAAAGCAATAATATTCTGTAACTCAGTTGTTCCTTCTACAAGAGAGTGTGATGATAAAATTTGTTCAACAAGTGTTGAACCTGATCTTGGAAGACCAACAACAAATATCGGATCAGAGTTCTTGTCACCTACACCTTCGTATTCTTTTATAAAATCTTTAGTAAAAAAATTTATTAGCTCATTACATTCATTTGTAAAGTCTCTTGAATCCCATGGAACCTGTTTACTTTTTATGGTGTTACCTTTTGTGTATGCAGCCATAGCTGATTCAAAGTTTTTAGCATCTTCTTCAGCTTTACCTAAAGCAAATAGTAAGTGAAAATAATCATCAATTTTACAATCTTTATCATTTAAAAGTACATGCAAACTTTTCATATCACTTTCAGTGAACTTATAGGTTTTTAAATTAGCTAAACTCCAATATGCTTCTCCATATCCTGTTTTACTGGAAATAGCATTTTTATACGAATTAATTGCTTCGTCTAATCTTCCAACAGCTCTGAGCGTATGTCCGTAACTTAAATGAAGTTGGTTGTTTTTAACCCCATGATCTTTAATAATTTTTTCAAAAATTGTCAAAGCTTGATCGTGTTGATTTGCTAGGGCCAAATTTACTGCTTTAAGAGTTAAGTACTGATTATTATTTGGTTCCTTTTCCAAAAGAATATTAATATGTTTGAGAGCTTCAAATGGAAGCTGTCTTTTATATAAAAGATTCGCATAACTTAACCTAGCCGGATCATATTCAGGAGATAAATCTAAAGCACGTGTAAGCAAATATCCAGCATCTTTATAGGCTCTAAATTTAATACCAATATCAGCCAATAACTTCATTGCATTAACATCCATAGGATATTCCATAAGATAATCTCTTAGAATGGGTTCAGCTTTCTTTAGTTTTTCCTCTGAGATATATTTCGCGGCTTGTATTAAAGCTTCAGGAATATTGTTTTTAGAATATGCGTTCAATTGTAATTAAATAAAAAAGGCTGCATCCAGTACAGCCTTTTTGTTAGTTATTAAAAACTATTATTTATAGTTCCAACTAAATTTTACACCAACTGTAGTTGGTCTATTTACAGTAGTTAATCGTTGGATATCTTCACTATTTATATAAAGTTGTGCAACTTCATCAAATATATTGTCCATATATATTTGCATTGTCGAGTTTTCTCCAACTTGCGTAGTGAAAGATAAATTAGCAATACCATAGGAGTCTTGCATCTCTCTATCATCATAGAAAAGATCGTTCCACATTTCATCTACATAAACATAGTTGAACTGAAGACTTGATGTATCACCAGTATCTACATTAACAGTTACGTTATATTTAGTATCAGGGGTAAATGGAAGGTCTTGACCATCTTTAGCCTCTACCACTCCTCTTAATACATAATCTTCCTTGAGAACAGCTTCATTATTGGCATAACCAACAGCTACGGTCACTGTGTCACTAAGAATATACTTAGCATCAATCTCAAAACCGTTACTATTTGCTTTACCAATATTATCAACTAGACCTAGCAATGATATTGAGGAGTCAAACCATCCAAGCTGGATGTCGTCCCAATCCATTTGATACATAGCACCGTTTAATCTTAGTCTTCCATCCATAGAGATAGATTTAAATCCAAACTCTGTGCTTGTAAGGAAGTCTGCATCATATGTCGCACCTAGTTGAGTTGTTCTATTAGCGCCACCTGGTCTATATCCTTCTGATCTAGTGATATAAAGCATAGAATTGTTATCTACTTGATATGACAGGTTAATTTTTGAAATACTATCACTACCATCATATTTAGAATTCACATTATCTGGTCTTGTTGTACTTCCATATAAAGAATTAGGCCACCATATGGTACCTACAAAACCTTTCAAAGTAGTTTCATTGTCAAATTTTCTGTGACCTAATGTTAATTCCATTTTGTCATTAATTTGATAATAAATTTCACCAAAAACAGCTGATTCATCCTCTGCTCTTACTTGATCTGTTTGATAATAAAGATCTTTTGATCCAGGAACTGCCGCATCTGGATTAATAGCTGGAACATGCCATTGTGAATCATACTCTGTGACATTTTCTGTTTGGAAAGCTCCAATTATCCAATTAAATTTTTCACCCTCTTTAGACGATAATCTAATCTCAGTTGTGTCATATTCTTGATGAGTATCGTTTTCAAATTGAATACTTGGGTCAACACAAGGACCAAAATAATATTCATAACATGTGTAATATCCTTCAACATATCCATCGATTGAATAATGAGAATAGTCACTTAATACTTCAAAATCTCTCTCTAAGCTTGACGTAGTAAAGGTTAAATCAGCAAATCCGAGATCACCGGTTACTGTAGCTGAGAATCTAGTCCATTCATCATGAGTCTTGTCATCATAAAACCTACTGACGTTATACTCTCCAAGCTCATCAGGATTATGGTCCCAAACACCATTCGTTGATGTTTCTTGACCCATGTAATTAACATCTAATTTCCAGTTTTCACTTAAATCAACTCTTAATGCAGCTCTATAACCATCTTTAACTGCATCGTTGAAGTTATCTTCAACAAAAACTTCATTAGATCTTGTAATACCGCTTACTGGATAAGTAATTGAATCATTTACTGAATCAATAAAACCTCCATCTCTATCGTTGAAACCAACAAATCTTAAAGCAGCATTTTGTGATAGAGGAATATTAACAAAACCTTCAACCATTGTGCTTCCATCTCCACCTCTTGTAATTGCCATAAGATATGACTGCTTTTTATAGAATTCTATTGCTTCTTCAAGTGTATCTTTGCCAGAAAATGCAATTGCTTCATCATCATTACAAAAAATCATATCAATACCATATGACTCTATGACGTTAAACTTTTCTCTAAACCCATGAACGATTCCAGCATCTGAAAGAGATAAGGCTTTTATTGTATTTTTATCTTTTAGATGTTTTAAAACTGAAGTAACTGCGCTAAAGTTTTCATCGCTTGTGACCATATAACCTTCTATGTAAAAAATTTTTGAGTTTTCAACAGCATCATAATTAATATCTTTAGATCCTAAATAAGCACTTATTCCTAACATACTGCTCATTGTTCTTTTGGCATCTGGAGTTACAAATATTAAACATTTACCAGTTGGCAAATCAGAATTTTCCTTGCTATAGCCAATATGTTCCACACCTGCCTTTTGCAAACTATCTAAGTATTTTTTACCATCAGTATCCTCAGCAACCCTACAAACATGATGACATTTTGACCCATAATTAGAAGCAGCAACCAAAGAATTTGTAGCTGAACCTCCGCAATCTGAAACAGATTCAGATCCCATTTCTTCAAGTTTTTTTATTATTGGAGCATGTTCCTCTGGAGAGGCAAGAGTCATAGAGTCTGGCTCTAAACCAATATCACTTAAAAAATCATGGTTAACCATGTATTGGGTATCTACAAGAGCATTTCCTAGGGCGCTGATGTCGTATTTCATTTAAATTCCTTTTTTTAAAATGTTTTGAATAATCCTTATTGTATTATTAATTTCTTTATTAGTATGTTTTGTTGATATAAATCCTGCTTCAAACTTTGAAGGAGCAAAATATATGCCATTTTCAATTGATTTGTTCAAAAAACTTTTAAAAAGAATGTCATCTGTGTTAATGACATCATTTAAATTCTTAGGCAGTTTTTTTGAAAAGAAAAATCCAAACATACCTCCTTTTTGATTTACAGATAAGGGTATATCATATTTTTGAAAAATATCTTTCATATTAGTCAGTAGGGAGCTAGCCTTACTTTCAAGATTTTTATATGGATTATTCTTGATTAGTAATTTTATTAAAGACGATCCTGCCGCCATTGCAAGAGGATTGCCAGACAAAGTGCCGGCCTGATATACAGGACCATTAGGAGCTAGATAGTCCATAATTTTTTTATTTCCACCAAAAGCTCCAACTGGCAATCCGCCTCCGATAACTTTACCAAGAGTAGTAAGGTCTGGCTTAATTTTATAAAGTTCTTGCGCTCCACCAAGAGCCACCCTGAAACCCGACATTACTTCGTCAAAAATTAGTAACGAGTTATTTGCCTTAGTTGTTTTTCTTAGTAATTCTAAGAAAGATTTATCTGCTGGGATAAAACCCATGTTTCCTGCAATAGGCTCAATTATTACTGCAGCTATATCTTTTTTATTTTTATTAAATACTTTTAGAAATTCTTCTTTATTATTAAACTCACAGCTTAAAGTTTTTCTAGCT
>LULK01001561.1_pt1 | contig 12353 bp, 13 predicted proteins | sample 728181 | NCBI WGS metagenome assembly LULK01 (sample SAMN03860291, study PRJNA289734) | marine metagenome | biome: seawater column; feature: ocean; material: water; isolation source: Red Sea water column Station 169 - depth 10m | place: Saudi Arabia: Red Sea | collected 2011-10-15 | depth 10 m | reverse complement strand
TCATTCTCATTGATTCTTGACTCATAAAATCTTGAAACATAATGGGAGTATTTGTTTTCCAAAAACCTTTTGGTCCCCGAAAATCTGGTATTCCTGAATTAGTGCTTATACCTGCACCAGTAAAAAAAACTGGATAATTTGAGTGTAGAATGTGATAAGTAAATTGCTCGATTGCAGTCATCCTATAATTATAACTGAGCTGATCAACCTACATGGCAAAATATGTTTTATCTTTAGATGGTGGAGGAGTTAGAGGGCTAGCAACTTCTATATATTTATTCGAGTTAGAAAAGCGATTAAAGAAACCTCTCTCGTCTAAGTTTGATTTAGTTGTTGGAACTTCAACAGGGGGAATAATAGCTCTTGTGATTTCAGTTTTGGAAATTGAAGGCCCCAGACTTCTAGAAATATACTCAGAGGCTAACTTAAAAAAAATATTTTCACGATCCTTTTCAAGTTTTTTTAGAACCAAATACAGCGGCGATAAAAAGATGGAAGTACTTTATGAGTATTTTGGAAATTTGAAAATGATTAGCGCTGATTTACCTTGCTCAATTCTTGCACATAATTTGGATACAAGATTTCCTACAATCTTTTCCGAGAGAGAACATCCGGAATTGTTTGTTGCTGATGTTGCGGCTGCTACATCTGCAGCGCCAACATATTTTCCCGCAGTCGAAATTGAATCAAATTGGTACGTGGATGGTGCGGTTTCAACTAATAATCCTGCCTTAATAGCTTATTCTGAAGGAAAAAAATTATTTCCAGGAGAAGAAATAAAAGTCTTCAGTGTTGGTACGGGTTTTAATAATAATTTTGTTGAGGGTTCTAAAACAAAATATTGGGGATCTCTATCGTGGCTGAGAGGAGGAATCATTCCAATGCTTTTGGAATCAAATCTTGAACATCAATTAGCCCAGGAAATTATTGGTCAAAATTATTTTCGAGTTGACTCTAATCTGAATGAAGTTGCCTCTAAAATAGATATCAAAACAATGAGTAATTTGGAATTAATGAGAGAAATGGGTCTTAAATGGTGGGATAAATTTGAAAACTCTTCTCTGAAATTTTTAGATGAAACTTAAAAATAATAAAATTGGAATTTTAGGATCTGGCTCTTGGGGAACAGTTCTCGCTGATATCGCAGCAAATAATGGATATGAAGTGTCAATCTGGTCACGTAACTCAAGCACCATTAATGAAATAAATAAAAATCATACAAATAAAAAATATTCTGGTAACAAGAAATTACACAAAAATATAAAAGCTACTTCAAATCAAAAAGATGTATTAAATCTAAGCCACGTGATAGTTTGCATACCGTCATCATCTGTAAGGAGTTTTTTCAGAAAAAATAAAAAACACATAGTGCCAGAGACTTCCTTTCTAATAGCCTCAAAAGGTCTGGAAAAGAAAACTTTTTACACAATGAGTGAAATTCTCAAGGAAGAACTCGCGATGGAATCAAACATAAGTGTTTTATCCGGCCCTAATTTAGCCTCCGAAATCATCGAGGGTATGGCATCAGCTTGTGTGATTGCTGCTAAAAACAAAAAAACAGGGAAAGATTTTTTAAACATTTTTGATAGGCAAAGTTTTAAAGTTTTTCTTAACAATGATGTTAAAGGTGTTGAACTTGCTGGGGCTCTAAAAAATATTTATGCAATCGTTTCTGGATTATCCGATGGATTAGGAAACAAAAAAAACACAAAAGCAATGATCTTGACAAGAAGCTTGGTTGAAATGTCTCACCTTTTTGAGGCTTTGAAATTAAAAAAATTAACTTTATTAGGTTTGGCTGGAGTCGGCGATCTCTTTGCCACTGCTAGTTCAGAAAAAAGTAGAAATTATTCTTTTGGTTATCTTTTGGGCAAAGGAAAAACACGAGATGAGGCAAAAAAAATAATAGATCAGGTTATTGAGGGAGAAAAAACTTTAAAAATAGTTTATGAAAAAGTTTCAGCGCTAGAATTAGATATGCCAATAGTGGAAAAACTATACAATATCGTCTTTAAAAAAGATTCAGCAAAAGAATCTTTTGATAAAATGGTTATTGAGTCTGATGGAAGAGATTTATAAAAATGAGTGAAGAAGATAAAAAAATAGAAGAAGAAAACAAGGAAGTAGAAACAACTCAGGAGTCAGTTTCTGATGAAGCAATGTCAAATATTAAAGACAGTTCTACCTGGATAGATGCTCTTCTTGTCGTTGTTTATCTGATAGTCATATCTTATTCAATATTCTTGTTGTGGATAATTGCTTTTGCACAATTCATTTTTAAACTGATAACAAAAAAACCAAATAAAAATTTAGGCGATCTAACCAATGTATTTCAAAAATTCATTAACCAAATTATCGATTTTGTGACTTTTGAAACAGAAGTAAGACCGTATCCTTTTAATTCTTTAAAAAATTCAGAAGATGATTGATCTTTACACAACCTCCACACCAAACGGGCATAAGGTTTCATGCACCCTTGAAGCTTTAAATCTTGAATACACTACTCATGCGATAAACCTGCAAAAAGGAGAGCAAAAAACCAAAGAATTCTTAGCGATGAATCCAAATGGCAGAATACCCGTTGTTGTTGATAGAGCTAACGATGATTTAGCAATATTTGAATCAGGAGCAATCATGATTTATCTGGCTGAGAAAACAGGAAAATTGCTTCCACAAGATGCTCATCAAAAATCTGTAGCCATTCAATGGTTAATGTTCCAGATGGGAGGCATCGGCCCGATGATGGGGCAGGCAAATGTATTTTTTAGATATTTCCCAGAAAAAATACAACCCGCAATCGATAGATACCAAAATGAGAGCAGAAGGCTTTTTGAAGTTTTAAACACTCGCTTAGAAGGTAGAGATTGGTTAGCTGATGAATTCTCGTTAGCTGATATTGCAAATTGGTGCTGGGTCAGGACGCATCGTTGGTCAGGAGTTTCAACCGATGACTTAGATAATCTAAAAGGCTGGATTGATAGATGTTATGAACAACCAGGAATGCTCAAAGGCTTGGAAGTGCCAGAAAAGGTTGAAAACCTATTGAAAGATAAAAAAGCTGCAGAGGAGTTTGCAAAAGGCGGAGGATCAATAGTTCAGAAATAACCTTATTCCTGTTATTAACTTTGCTATTTTGTAAAATTACCTCTAGAGTTAGCACCTCAATTTTATAAGTTATGAAAAAAGTAACAAAACTAAAAACACCTGTTCCTTCCATGGAAGAGGCTAAAGATGCCGTAAGAACCTTAATTGCTTGGGCAGGAGATGATCCTGATAGGGAAGGTCTAATTGAAACTCCAGATCGAGTTGCAAGAGCTTATCAAGAATTTTTTGCAGGTTATCATGACGATCCTGAAGAAATATTATCGAAAACTTTTGAAGAAGTTGAAGGTTACGATGAAATGGTTATCGTCAGGAACATAAGGCTTGAATCTCACTGCGAACATCACATGGTACCAATATTGGGTATAGCTCATATAGGTTATATTCCAAATAATAGAGTCGTAGGAATAAGTAAATTGGCAAGAATTGTCGATGTTTTTGGTAAAAGATTACAAACACAAGAAACTATGACGGCTCAAATCGCCGACACTATAAGCAAAGTTTTAAAACCAAAAGGTGTTGCCGTGGTTGTGGATGCTGCTCACCAATGCATGACTACCAGGGGTATCCATAAGTCAGAAACAAGCACCGTGACCAGTAAAATGACTGGAGTATTTCAAAAAAATATTAATACTCGAAATGAATTTATGGCTTTGATTCATTCTGGTAACAATCAATAATTTTGCCCGCAGCATTTATTCTTGCTTCCGAATCTGAAATTAGGAAAAGAATTCTTTTTGATGCCGGTTTTAAATTTGATACACATAAACCTCTTGTAGACGAAGACAAGCTAAAATCACAATATCGCAGTCTCGCACCAATAGATTTATCTGTGATGCTTGCCAAAGAAAAAGCTTTAAGCGTTAGTAAAATATTTCCTGATAAATATGTAATTGGTGGAGATCAAATTTGTCTGCTTGGTTCAGAGATTTTTAGCAAGCCCCTAACTGCAAGCAAAGCGATAGAAAATCTTCGAAAACTCTCTGGTAGAGAACATTTCCAAATAAGCGGTCTTGCAATTGCAATCAATAACAAGGTTGTTCATGAAAAACATTACAAAGCTACACTGAAAATGAGAGATCTTTCACTAGAAGAAATCCAAAAATACGTTGAAAAGGACGATCCCTTAATGTCCAGTGGATCTTATAAATACGAATCACTTGGGAAAAATTTATTTGAATATATAAAAGGGGATCCTCATGTGATTCAAGGGCTGCCCTTAGAAGCCATAAAGAATTTTTTTAAATAATTTGTTAAGGTTTATTTTTTATGAAAAATTTCAAAGATAAGGTTGCCGTTATAACAGGTGCTGGCTCAGGAATGGGGCAGGCACTAGCCCTTCAACTTGCTTCAGAAGGATGCAATATAGCCTTGGTTGAATGGAAAGAAGAACTTTTGAACGAAACTAGAGAGTTACTAAAAAAACATAATGTTGGGGTATCCTCCCATTTATTGGATGTTAGTGATAAGGAAGCGGTTGATAATCTTCCTAATGAAGTCATAGAGCATCACGGTCAAGTTGATATAGTTTTTAACAATGCAGGCTTATCTGTTGCAGCTACGGTAGAAGAAAGTACCGATGAAGATTGGGATTTTGGCCTAGGAATTTTGTTACACGGTGTCATCAATTCCACAAGAGCCTTTCTACCGCACCTAAAAAAAAGGCCTGAATCCGCCATCGTAAATACCTCATCCATATTTGGTCTTTTAAGCGTGCCATCTCAATCTATTTATCACGTAGGAAAATTTGGCGTAAGAGCTTTTACCGAGAGCCTTGCTTTGGAAATGCAGTTAAATAAAGAAACGGTTGAAGTCTATTCAGTTCACCCAGGGCATATTGGCACCAACATATTCTCTGCTTCAAGATTTAAAAATTTTGAGCCTGGAACAACTATGTTTGGTAAAGCAGATACTCCTGAAGAAGCAGGCAAAATTTTTAAAGAGAATGCCCCAACAAGCGCTAAGAGTGCAGCAAATATAATTTTAAAAAATATAAGAAAGAAAAATAAGAGAATCTTGGTGGGTATTGATGCCCATGCTTACGATCTATTACAAAGAATTTTTCCAAAATGGTACATCTATTTTCTTCCGTTAGTCTCAATCATTAGGAATTTGTTTCCGAAAGATAAAATTAATTAAATTTGATGGGGTGGGGAAAACCTTTAAGCTCAATTCCTTTGTCAGATATTTCGATGTCATCCAAGCCTTCTAATACCTCTTCATTGAATCGATAAATAACTTTGTATTCTCCTTTTCGACAATCACTTTGATATTTTTCTGACGTCTCTAATACTTTTTCTTTCTTATCCGCATATTTTTTTAAATCCGAAGCCGAAAATTCTTTTTTAGCTAAATCCATTGCTTTGGTCGGAGAGATAATTCCTGCCGATGCATTGTTTCCGCCAAATCCTTTTGCATTAAGATATATAGAATCAATTGAACTGTTATCTATTTCTTTATTTTCTAAAACAAAATCTAAGTTATCTCTGTAGACATCTTCTGCTGAACGTATCCATGCTTCCAAAATCCTATTGCAATCATAAGTTCATCGCCTGCAGCTGGACCCATAGTGTGACCAAGAAGCCCTTTTAAAGCAGTAATTTTCCAATTTTTGAGATTCATTCCATTTGCTACTGAACTGAGAACATGAGATTCCGTGCTTCTGTTTTGAAAAGTTCCTGTGCCGTGAGCTATGACAAAACTTCTATTTAAATTATCAGAAAAATTTTTTGATTCATTTACAGCAGATGCCATGGTGATGTAGTTACCAATACCTGGAGACGAAATGGATTTTTTTATTCCATCAGCGTTTATTTTAATAGAAGGCACTAAGGCATATATTTCAAGTCCCAATTCAATTGCTTTTTCAAGACTCGAGACAAGAACAAACTGCGCTGCTTCTCCCAATATGAGTCCCGCATTATCCCCAAACGGTCTGCACGCTCTTGTGTAGTCGATGTCAGCTTGATCATTGTTTCTTTCTTGCATTGCAAGAATCTTCTTATCGTCCGCAATCCCTGTGGTAGCCACAAACCCATCCGTAACCTCAGCAGTAATGGGGGCTTCAGCTGAACCGGCAATCCCTATATCTAAACGATTCTCCTTAATCCCATTCACCAAGAGATCGAGGTTGTATAAAAATGTGGCACAAGCTCCTGCATTAGCTCCTGTAACGCCAACCGAACCAAGAATATATGCATTGATGAAGTCGGCAGACATTTCTAACAAAGACATAGATAAATGTTTTGAGCTAGCTCTTTTCCCTTTTAGTCTTGATTGCATTAATCCGCCCATCCCAAGAAAATCTAATTGTCCTATTGCAGGGCCTGAAAAAACTCCAACCCTAGACGGATCAACAAAAGGTTTAATATCGACATCCCAATCTATCCCTGAGTAACCTAAGGCATCAGATACACCAAATATTGTTGTTTCCAGACCAACGGGATGTTGGCGAGATTTATAAAAGCTTCCTGATTTAAAGCCTGTGGGATACTGACCGGCAGCATTGACGTTCATCGTCTCAGTCATCAAACCGTCTGAGTCGTACTTTTCCTTATCAATTTTTCTAACTAAGGTTTGATTCTTAAAATTCTCTTTGTTTGTTTCGTTATTTGTAATGTTGCTGAGGTCTTTGACAACTTCATCTTTCATATCTTCAGACAGAAGATCGAAAACGAGCCTTTTGTAAGCGAGATCTGAAGAAGATCTACCTGCAGAATTAATACCCCCGTATCCACATATCACCGGCAATCTTCTTATTGAGTTCATAATATGATATTTTTTCTTTCGGAGGAGTTATTTTACTTTAAAAATACAAAAGATTATGCACCCAGGTATTAATGGCCCAAAACTTAAAGATAAACCAGCAATTATCATGGCTGGTAGCGGAGATGTAATTACTCATCAAGAATTAAATGAGCTATCAAATCAAGGAGCACAATTATTTAGGTCTCTGGGATTAAAGCCTGGAGATAGCATGGCTTTTATGATGGAGAATCATAAACTATTCTTTCCAATTGCCTTTGCTGCTTGGAGAAGCGGACTAAAGTACACAGCAATCAGCTGGAGACTTCAAGCAAACGAAGTTGAATATATTGTTAAAGATTGCGGTGCAAAAGTTTTCATTACATCAAAATTTCTTGAAGAATCAGCTAAAGATTTAGCAAGCTCGCTTGAAGGTGTTCATAAATTTATGCTTGATGGCGAATCAGAAGATTTCAAATCGTTTGAAGATGCAATTGATGCAATGCCAGTTGAACCCATAGAGGATGAATGCCAGGGAGCGGCAATGCTATATTCTTCTGGAACTACTGGAAAGCCAAAAGGTGTAAGCAGGGAGATAAATTTAAGTCCTTTGCCTTATGATTCTGCTGACGATGATCTAGGTTTAACTAGAGTTGTACAAGGTCTTTATTCTGCTGACGAAGAATCAATTTATTTATCACCGGCGCCTTTATATCATTCAGCCCCAATGGGTTTTAATACCGGATTTTTAGCTCTGGGAGCAACTAGCATAATTCTAGAAAAATTTGATCCCGAGGCAGCTTTGGAAGCTATCGAGAAATATAAAGTCACTCATAGCCAATGGGTTCCAACTATGTTTATTAGATTTCTAAAAAGTGATCCTGAAATTATGGATAAGTACGACCTATCCACCCATAAAATTGCTATTCACGCAGCTGCACCTTGTCCTGTTGAAGTAAAAGAAAAAATGATCGATTGGGGGGGTCCCATCATTCATGAATATTATGCTGGAACTGAATTTAATGGTTTTGTTGCTTGCAATTCTGAGCAATGGCTTGCTCACAAAGGAACGGTTGGCCAGTCTTTGCTGGGCCCAGTTCACATTTTGGATGACGACCAAAATGAGGTTCCCACTGGCGAAGAAGGAACCATATATTTTGAAGGGCCCACATCCACCGGTTTTTCTTATCATAATGATGAGGAGAAAACCAAAGGAGCTACTTCTAAACAGGGATACACAACTCTCGGAGATGTAGGTTATCTAGATGAAGAGGGTTATCTATATTTAACCGACAGAAAGGCATTCATGATCATTTCTGGTGGTGTGAATATTTATCCTAAGGAAACGGAAGACACTTTAATAATGCATCCAAAAGTTGCTGACGTAGCTGTATTCGGAGTTCCTAATGAAGAAATGGGAGAAGAGGTCAAGGCAGTTGTTCAGCCTAAAGACATGAGTTTAGCTGGAGCAGATCTTGAGCAAGAACTTATGGCTTACTGCAGAGAAAATATTTCACATGTTAAATGTCCCAAAAGTATCGATTTTAGAGAGGAGTTACCAAGGCATCCCACAGGAAAGCTTTATAAAAGACTTCTCAAAGATGAGTACTGGGGTAAAGGAAAAGCTATTTAAATTTTTCTTCGCAACTTTCTAGCGTTTGCATTATTAAAGTGTTGATGGTCATTGGTCCTACGCCACCTGGAACTGGAGTGTATGCTGAGCAAACTTTATCTAAACCTTCCTGTTCAACATCTCCATAACCTCCTGGATGGAACCCTGCATCAATCAAAATAGAATCTTTTTTTAGCCAATCAACTTTAATGAATTCCTTTTGTCCTAAAGCAGCAACAACCAAATCTGATTCTTTGACAATTTCGCTAAGGTTTCGAGTTCTAGAATGACAAACAGTTACCGTCGCATTTTTATTGAGAAGCATCATGGACATAGGCTTGCCAAGAATGGGACTTCTACCTATGACGCAAGCACTTAAACCTTCGCAAGATATGTCGTAATGATCAAGTAACCTAATAATTCCGTAAGGTGTGCATGACCCGTATGCTTTTTCACCCATAGTCATTAATCCAAAACTTTCAGAGGTAACCCCATCAACGTCTTTTTGCACCGAAATCCTATCGAAGCATTCTCGCTCATTGATTTGATTAGGTACAGGGTGTTGCAACAAAATCCCATGCACATCTTCATTATTGTTTAACTCATCAATTTTATCGAGAAGTTCGGTTGTAGATGTCTTTTGATTCATTTCAACTTTCAGAGAATCCATTCCTACTCTTCGACATGCATTACCTTTCATTTTCACATAGGTAGCTGAGGCTGGATCATCTCCAACTAATATTGTGGCCAATATTGGACTTGACCCGGTCTTTTTTTTAAGTTGAGCTACCCTTTTTTTAAAGTCTTCTTCCGATAAAGAAGCCAGAAGTTTTCCATCTAATATGTTTGCCATGTCTTATTATAGATTATAGAGCCTCTGCGTTCAGACAATGAGAGTTGAATTCAATTAAGTTAATAGTTAAGTAAATCTAATAAAAACTATTAAATTTACTTAAATAAATATGTTAAGTTATAAGCTTATATGGAGAATAAGATGATGAGATTTTTGTTAACGTGCACGTTTTTTATTTTAGTTTCTTGTGGCGGCGGAGGCGGCGGCGGTTCCTCCTCTTATACTGAGTCAAATTCATCTTCCAACACATCCAGCAATTCTTCAAGCGCATCAAACACAAGCAATGCAACTGCTACGGCGATAAATCCTACTGCGTATAAATTGCCCAAAAAAATTAAAGTTGTAGAAATAGAACAGTGAGGACAAACATGAAATTCAATAAATTATTAGCTTTAACAATAGTATTTTTATCTGGTTTTATTTTTTCTGCTGCCTATGATGAGGATGAAAGAGAAATATATATTCAAGATGACCAAGTTGAAGAACAGTTAGAAGAAATCAATGTCATTTTATGTACCTTGGGTAACACAATGATGGAGCAATTTGCTGATAAGGGTCCTTATAAAGCAACAGTATTTCCATCAAGGTGTGAAGCCAAAGATACCTCGATGTGGTTTCCAAACAAAATGAATCAACAAATGATACATATTTAGAAGCAAAGATTTGGTTTACAAGAAAAGGAGATTACTCAACTGCAATGGAGTCTTATCCTCATAACAGTGAGCCTGATACGTTGGTTTATACTTTAGTAAAAGTTTACGCTGGCGCCACAGAGAGTGATCCTAACGGTGATCTAGAAGTTGCCTATACGGCAACATCTCTTTGTGAAGGTGGCATCCAAGGCACTCAAGATGATTGGAAATGCCCTCCAGTTGGCGCTGTCGCAAAGCAGGGAGTTATTAGCACGTTAGGAAATCAAGTCACTTTGAAGACATGGGGTGAGACTCTTGTTATGCAAACGAATGATAGCGCAGAAGGAACTACATCTGTCACTTTAAGAGACGGTGTATTCATAAGAACCGGGGGCTTGTGCATAGATACAGACGGGACTGAGATTGACTATCCTCAAAGCGAAGCTGTTTGTTGGCAACCAGGTAGTGAGAATTACGACTATTCTAAACAAAAAAAATTGAATTTAACTTATGGATTTAGTTTTGATGAAGGAAAAGATATCTACTGTCAAAAATTACTGAATGTAACCTACAACACAGCTCCAGACGGCCAACCAGAGGTACAAGATGGAGATTTTTTTGCTTTACTGCCTTCTTTAACGCTCAATGAATGGAGCGCCAAGCAATATAACAGAGATGAAAAATGTAATTCTACAAAAGAAAGCGACGCTAAGCTAAATATTTGGGAATACGGACTATACACTGAAGCCGGTGACAGATTGGAGCTTGCGAAACCAGGTTTTGAGCTCAAAGGTACTGTCACAGTTGATGAAAAAGAGAAAGATGTCAGAGCTTGGGCAGATTACTGGGGCACATGGTTAGATCCAAAATTCAGAGACGTTGTTACTCCAACAACTGTATTCGCAAAAACTAATTCTGAAGAGACCGAAACTTATAACGTCATCCAAAGAAAGTTAAGAATAAATCAAATCGATAGAACTTATTCCTCTTTAAACGATATTGAAGGTATCGAGATTCAGTTATGGGTTGATTGGGAGCAAAAGCAAGTCGGCACAGATTGTTGGTGGAACGAGGAAAGAGTAATTGGTTTCGAAGGGACTACACCTATCCTCGACAGAATTGATGCAGATTCCAATGGCGAGGATGATAGATGCGGACCTGAGAGATTTAAAAAATTAGGTTTCTTGATGGACGGAACTTACAGAGCTTATTACGGTACATGGGATCCTGCTGCAACAACTTCAGGTACGACTCCGGTTGGTAAATTTGTTTTCACAATTGGATTCAAAGAAGACGTAGTAGGTGGCCGTATGGTGAGAGAAGAAGTTGAACTGTCAACTCCAGTTAGCTTTACACCAGAAGAATGGATAGCTGCAATGGATGAAGATTTTGATACATCAACCATAGAAGAAGATAACAATGGTTGGTTTAGATCTCTGAGAGGGCACTCATATGGAACCGATTATGAAATGGATAGAGATGCACTTAAAGATCCAACAGCCAAGAAAGTTCCTGTGAGAACCAGAAAACAAATAAATCCATCTTCAGAGCTTAAGCTTGTTTGTTTGTCAGAATGTTTTAGTTCTACTTCTTATTCTGCCTACCTAAATGATGCAATCATAAAGGTTTTAGCAGCAACTGGTGAAGATGGAACTGTAGGATCAATTTCCTCGGCTTCTCCATCACCATGGGATGGGCCAAAACTTGCTTCTACAGGCATACCTACAGGTCNCATACCTACAGGTCCATTTAGAAGGACAGCGAATGAATGGTCTTCAAAAGGAGATTGGATGCAAGAAGGAACCTTGTCTGATGAAATTATGACTTATACAGTCCTAGGATCAGATGTAAAAGATTCTCTGACTAATGCATCAATCATTGTTCCTGATGGTATATATCAATTCCCATCAGCTTGGAGTTCTTTTAAAAATGTATTTTTTTATACTCCAAACGGTACAGAAAGAAGAACTGGACTTCATAATTGGATAGGAGACTTAGTTTTAGAAAGCGATTTGGCAAAAGTAGAGTGCCCAAAAACTGCAAAAGACTCAAGTAATAATCCAATCTATGAAAGGACTTGGGATAGTACGGTAGATAATTCCGAGCTCTTAAGGTACTGCAGAAGCCAGGTTCAAAAAACTCTCGATACTTACTACGAAATTAATTTCGAAACACATATTAATTACCGAGCCGTTGCCGTTTCAACTGGTTTAGATGCTGAAATTACTGAACCAGTAGCAATGTATTTTGATGTTCCTGATGACAAAGCGAAATTCCCTCTAGATTACGATAGAACCAGAAGACTTGAGTACGGCGGTTTTGGCCGTCTTTGGGGTTTTCAAGGAACTCACTTTGATATTGTCAAATGGGAAGACAAAGGTGAGTATTATGATTATTCTGACACCGATAG
>LULK01001527.1_pt1 | contig 12363 bp, 16 predicted proteins | sample 728181 | NCBI WGS metagenome assembly LULK01 (sample SAMN03860291, study PRJNA289734) | marine metagenome | biome: seawater column; feature: ocean; material: water; isolation source: Red Sea water column Station 169 - depth 10m | place: Saudi Arabia: Red Sea | collected 2011-10-15 | depth 10 m | reverse complement strand
ATTTTCCATCTAGTACCTGATTTATCGTTCCATCCAAATATTTCTTTACCAAATCCAATTGAAAAATCAGTTACTCCAACACCGTATTTCTTTGCAAAATAATAATGACCATACTCATGAATAAATACAACGATTAAAATAAGTATAAGAAATGGAATAATATAAGTAATCATAGAATTTAAATAATCATATCTATAAATTTAGAAAATTAAATAGTTAAAAATATCTTTCAAAATTGTTATTTTTTTAAATTCCATGTTAACAAAGGAGCAAAAGTCGCAGTCAAAAATGATAGAAATAACAACGATTGAGAGACAATACTTGGAAACAGATCCACTGGAAAAAGTATTCCAATTAAAATAGATTTAGAAAAATCTGGACTTGGAAATAATAGTAAACCAGCAATTAAACCTACAATTATTGATACATATGCATTTTTCTCAAAAAATGTTTTCGAATAAAATCCATAAAAAATACTTAATACTGCTGCACAACAAAAAAGATCGGCTAACAAAAATAAGTATAAAATACTCAAACCCTTTGAGGCTACAAATAACGCAATGATGGATAATATAATTATTATCTGTTTAGACAACAAATCATAATTCTTAATTTTTATAATTTTTTTTCCATCAACAATTATTAAGCTGGAAATTGCGTTTATAATTGTATCAATACTGCTAACTGTTAATGATATTGCTAAAAAAATAATAATTACTGAAATAATTAAATACTGATCTTTTAAAAGTAATTGAAAAAAAGCAAGATCAGGTGCAACTATATTTTCTGATGATGCTGCAACTAATCCTGAAAAACCCATAAAGAAAACAATTGGAATAATTATTAAAAAAGAAAAAATTAAACTTTTTTTTAAAACTTCAGTATTCTTTGCAGCATAAACTCTTTGCCAATTTCCTTGGTGAAATAGATTTGTAGCTGCAACTGCTATGAAAAATGTAAGTCCAGCAGTAAAATTAGGTAGATAATTTATGCTTAATAGCTGGGGTTGTTTTGTTTTAATATAATCAAAATTAAATTCATTTGTATTAAAATTAAATAAATAGGAAAATGTAATTAGCAATAAAACAATCAAGAATAAAAATTGAATGTTATCTGTAAAAATCGAAGCCCTTAAACCTCCGTATAATGTGTAAATTAGAGAACTAATAATAACTATTAAAGCAGTTATCCATAAATCAGTTCCTGAAATATAATTAATTAACATTGAAACAGCAGTTACTTCAGCAATTAAAAAGATAGTCATGTAAAATATGGATAAAACTAAAATTAATTTAAATAAATTTGGTCCGTACTTTAATCTAATTACTTCTATTAAAGTTTTTCCTTTTGGATATTTTTCTCTAAATTGTGTTCCAAGATAAATTAAAATAAATAATGGAAATGCGGTTCCTAATGCATATCCAATCACAGCCCCTATTCCACCCCAAGTAGCAGCTGATGCGGGTCCAAACAATATCCATGCACCTAGTGCTGATGCAACTAAACTGGATGTTAATGAAAATGTTCCAACAGATCTATTTGCTAAAAGATAATTATTTAGTCCTTTAAATTTTTTAGAATAAACTATTCCAAGAATTACAAAAATTATTGATATACCAAGAACTAGTAAAATTGCATTTTGTTGGCTTAATAAAATTATATTATTCATTTTTCTCCCTTTCTGAATTACCGGACAGGTTCAAAGAGTATTTCTCAGTCCATTTGGACACCCCTAAAATTATTTATATATATTTTAAAATTTTATGGAAGATTTAAATTAAAAAATCATAAAGCATTTTTGAACTACTAATAAAAATTAAAGCATAAATAATGTTATAAAATAAGTTTTCCTCAATAATTTTAAGTAATTTAAAACCAATATAAATTCCTAATATTGATAGTGGGAATAACAAAATAGAATTAATTAGCGTTCCTGTATTCATCATAGATAGATGAATATATAATGGTAACTTAATTAAGTTTACAAATGTAAAAAAAATTACTCTCGTTCCAACATAAATTTCTTTTTTAAGTCTCAAAGGTAATAAATAAATACTTGTTGGTGTACCTCCAGCATGTACACAAAAAGATGTAAATCCTGCAACAATTGTACAAATTGAGCCCTTAATGTTATTTTTTTTATGAGATTTAATTTTATTTTTTTTAAATATGAAGTAATGGCCTGCAAATATAAAACCCATTAATCCAATTAGAAATTTTAAAAGATCTTCAGAAAAATATGAAAATGTAAGTGAGCCAATAATAATTCCAATTGCAGCTGATGGGATAATTAATTTTAGGGTTTCAAGATCATAATTTTTTCGAAATCTATAAACTGCTATAAAATCTGAAAATATTAAAATTGGTAACATAATTGCTAATGCTTCTGTTAATGACATTGATAGTGTCATTAATGGAATTGAAATTAATGCTATAGAACCTCCCAATCCAGATTTTGCTATTCCGAATAGAATTATTGCTGGAATTACTGAAATTAAGAAAATAAGATTTATTTCCATTCAGTTTTACTGAAGCTGAAATAATTTTTTACCTAGTGGACTAATTGGTTCTTGAGGAATTGGTTTCTTACCAGTTTTTTTTTCGATAATTTTAATTAATTTTTTAGCTAAGCCTTTTCGTCTAAAAATAGGATTTACGAATATATATTCGATCTCTCCCATCTCATTATATCTTGCAAAACCAAGTGTTGTGTTAATATTTTTGAATGTAATTATACCTTCAGTTTCTACACACTCATAATTATTTAGATTGTCCATGATCAGTCATATAATAATAATCCTAGAATAGACAAGGCAATAATTGAAATAGTTACTATTATATAATTAATTTTAAATTTGAATTTTTGATAAAAATAATCCTCAATTTTTTTCCAAAATATAACTATGAGTAATAAAATAATTACAGGTAATACAATTTTAACCATTAAATAAGTTAGACTAATTAGTTTATTTTTTAAATTAATTAAATTGTCTTTAAGACAAATTTCTTTGCATAAAATTTGCTTTCTGCTATGCACTCACAATGACAGATAAAAACTTTGGTTTTGGCACACAAATTAGAAAATCTCCTTATTTCAATGCAACAGTCAGATACGGAGCAAAAGGGTTTTCAGTTTATAATCATATGTACATTCCAAGAGATTTTGGAAGTCCTGAACAAAATTTTTGGAATTTGATAGAAAATGCCATTTTATGTGATGTTGCAGTTGAAAGGCAGGTTGAGATAACTGGGCCAGATGCATACAAGTTTATACAATTATTAACTCCAAGGGATTTATCTAAGCTTGCAGTGGGTCAATGCAAATATGTTTTAATAGTTAATAACGACGGTGGAATTTTAAATGACCCAGTTTTATTAAGACTTGATACAAATCATTTTTGGCTGTCACTTGCTGATAGTGATGTATTATTTTGGGCTCAGGGAGTTGCAATAAATTCTGGTTTGAACGTTAAAATTACAGAACCCGATGTTTCACCATTGCAATTACAAGGTCCAAAATCAGGAGACATTATGGTTAGACTATTCGGTGAAAGTATTAAGGATTTAAAATACTATTGGCTTAAAGAGTACGAGTTAGATGGAATTCCATTAATTGTTTCAAGAACTGGTTGGTCAAGTGAACTTGGATATGAAATATATTTAAGAGATGGATCAAAAGGTGATGACTTGTATGAAAAAATTATGACTGCTGGAAAAAATTTTGGTATTCAGCCCGGTCATACTTCATCAATAAGAAGAATTGAAGGTGGGATGTTATCTTATCATGCAGATGCAGATATAAATACTAATCCTTTTGAACTAGGTCTTGATAGGTTAGTCAACTTAGAGAGTGACATTAATTTCATTGGCAAAGATGCATTAAGAAAAATCAAAAACGATGGAATAAAAAGAAAACAAGTTGGTATTGAATTAGATTGTGAGCCGTTGTCAGGTCCTAACACAACTTTTTGGACAATAATGAATAAAAGTAAAAAAGTTGGGAAAGTTACCTCGGCTGTTTACTCACCAAGACTTAAAAAAAATATTGCTTTAGCAATGGTAGATATAAAATACACAGATTTAGGAACAAAATTACAAACTAAAATTGATGATAAAATAGTTAATTGCACTATTGTGGAAAAACCATTTTTTGATCCTAAAAAGAAGATTGCCTCAAGTTAAAATTAGAAAATAAAATAAGTAATCAAAATCACAATTAATACAATAATAGACCAAATCGATAAATTGGTTAGAAATTGTTTTAATTTTGAATTAGTTTTTAGAAAAGCAGGCAAAACTAATATTAATACAGCAATTAGAGATATCGCTGGAATTATTTGTTCTAAATTCAAACTACTTACTGTTTTATGTTATAACCTTTTTTTAACAATGTTGTTACAACAGTTATACAAGTTATTAAAAAAAGTAACATACAGCCAATACTTATCCATATGTTAAAATCTGAAACACCATAAAAAGAGTATCTCATTCCATTAATTAGATATACGACAGGATTAAAATATGTAACTGTTTGCCAAAAAGAAGGAAGCATATCTAAAGAGTATAAGCTACCACCTAGAAAAACCATTGGTGTAATTACCAATGTTGGTACAATTGACATTTGTTCAAAATTAGAGCTCATCAATCCAATTAAAAAACCAAATAGCGCAAATGTAAAAGCTACAAGCACCAAAAGAAATATCATAAGTAATGGATATTTGACTGTTACATCTACAAAAAACAAAGAGGTAACAAATATAACGACGCCAACAATTAATGTTTTAGTTGCTCCTGCCCCAACAAATGCAAGTACCACTTCAAACGTAGAAATTGGAGCAGCTAAAATTTCATAAATAGTGCCATTAAATTTTGGAAAAAATATTCCAAAAGAAGTATTGCTTATTGATTGTGTCAATAAAGTTAACATCAATAAACCTGGTACTATGTATGAACCATAACTTAGCCCATCAATACTCTCCACATAATCACCAATAACAGATCCAAAAACAATAAAGTAAAGAGAGGTGGATAACACTGGTGATAGTAAAGATTGTAGTAACGTTCTTCTAAACCTATCCATTTCATGAAGGTAAATTGCTCTTAGAGCATAAAAGTTAAATTTCATTATTTTCCTTTACTAAAGTGACAAATATTTTTTCTAAAGAACTCTGCTCTGTTTTAAGGTCTCTCATTTTTAAACCAGCCTCTTTTATTTCTTGTAACAAATTTGTAATTCCAGTTCTCTCAGCTCTAACATTATAATTATAAATAAGCGACATTTGATCTTTTCCAATTACTAATTCATATTTTGAAAGTCGTTCAGGAATTTCGGTTATTTTATCTTGTAATTCTATTAATAAAGTTTTTTGACCCATTCTTTTAAGTAAATCATTTTTATTTTCTACAACAATGATTTCTCCTTGGTTAATTACAGCTACTCTATCTGCAATTGCCTCTGCCTCTTCAATGTAATGAGTTGTCAAAATTATTGTTACTCCTGTTTTTCTCAATATATCCACAACATTCCACATATCTTTTCTCAGCTCGACATCTACACCTGCTGTTGGTTCATCCAAAAAAAGTATTGAGGGTTCATGCGAAAGTGCTTTGGCAATTAAAACTCTTCTTTTCATTCCACCTGATAATTGTCTGAGTCCTAAATCTTTTTTATCCCATAAACTTAGATCTTTTAAAACTTTTTCTACATGTTTCGGATTTGGAGATTTGCCATACAAACCTCTCGAATATGATACGTTGTTACAATTCCACAAATTACACTTATCAAAGTTGTTTTCCCAGCTCCATTAGGACCTAATAATGCTAAAATTTCTCCTTTTTTAATTGTGAGATTGATATTTTTTAAAGCGTTAAATCCATTACTGTAAACTTTAGATAAGTCTTTAATTATAATTTGATTTTCTTCCATTGGGGTTGAAAACATATAATTGTTAAAAAGATTATTACAAGAAATTATAAGAACACATCTATTAACTAAAATTGATAATAATAGGGTTTTTAACTAATCTAATGACAAGCTTGATTGAATTTTTTAAGTCTCCAATAATTATAAGGCCATGGAGTTACAAAACCAACTGCCAACATAATTGGAACTACCCACCAGGTAAGTATTGCACCACCTGTTAAGAAATAATCAGTTAAATTCATTGCAACTTCCATACTGATCATAGATATAAAACTCATCCCAATAGCTGTGTGAAAAGCTTTTTTGAAATCAAAATTTTGTTTCATCAAAATTATTGTCTCTAAAATAATACTAGTTATTAAACCATTTATGATTGCTAAAGTCATAATGGCAAGTACGGGAAAAGGAATTTTGGTTAATTGAAAAAATAAAATTGTTCCAAAGTCTCCTATAGAACAGCCAAGTAAACACCATGCAGTGTTTTTTGCACTTCTTTTCCAAGTGTGTTTACATGACCAATTAAAATTTAAAGTTTCTGAACTCATTTTTTACTAATTTCCAACTGATGAAAATATATATCATCATTCCAATATGATTTAATATAAGAGAGAATATTATCAATCCCCTCATCCTCAATATTATTACCAAAACCCATCATTTTACCTTCATAATTTTTTATCAGTTTTGCAAATCCATACTTTATAATTTTATGCAACAACTCATCAGAATGATGCCACGTATGTCCTGTTCCATTTAAGGGTGGCGCTTTTCTATGTCCGTCTTCATCAAATCCTTTCCAGTTTTTTGCACCAGCTAAATTTACTTGATGACAAGAAGCACAATATTGATTGTATAACAATTTTCCTGCTTCAATTTTTAATGGATCATCTTTGGTTATAGGATAATGGGAATGCGAATAAGCAGAATTAATGAAACAAAAAGATAAAAATATTATTAAAAAAAAATTTTTAAACATTAAAAAATGTTAATGTGGTTTTCTATATCTGCTATGACATGCATTGCAATTTGCCCACATTAATTTTTTGTAAGTTGCCTGAATGTCTCTCCTCCCAAATAATTGGTAAAGCCTCAGTACCATAGCCTTCTTTAGAATTTTCTGGAAAATAGTTTAACAAGTTTTCATAATTTTTACTCATTTCAAAAATAATAGGCTCCGCTTCCTCAACCTCGAATTCCCTCAATAGAATATTTACCCTTTTTGCTAATTTCGCATTATTGCTAAAAATTGCTTTTCTACCTTTAATTATATCCTCTATACTTTCTTCTGAATGAGCAATAAAATTGGTATTAAAAAAAGAAGCAGCTACAAAAATAAATAATAAAAATTTATTTTTCATAAATGTAAATTATGAGAGATGTTAACATTATACAAAAATACAATATTTTAACAAAGTTTTTCCACTGGCTAAGTGTCATAGGTCTAATAGTTCAAATACCACTTGGGTTTTATTTAGTTAGACAAGAATTTTCTGATTTAAGAATAACAATTGAGGAAATTCACGTATTAATTGGAATAACAATTTTTTATATTACTTTATTAAGACTATTAGTGAGGCTTTTTATAAATTCTCCAGAGAACCCAATTGAAGCATTTCCAGGTCAAATGATAATTGCAAAACTAAACCATTTTCTATTATATTTAACACTTCTAACAGTCACTTCTTCTGGGATATTAAAAAAATTGTTTAATGGTGAAAAATTAAATTTTGGGATTACTGAGATCAAATTAAAATCGAATTTTGATTATGCTGATTTAAGTTATGATGTGCATATATACTCAAATTACACTCTGATTGCTCTAATATCTTTGCATATTTTAGCGGCATTGTTACATACCTTTGTTTTTAAAGATAATGTTATCAAAAGAATAACATGATTAGGTTAAAAAATTTAATATTTGTAATTTGTTTTACTTTTTTTTCATTTTCAAGTTTCAGTTTTGAAAAATCATCTGGTTTTTCTTTAAATGAATTTGATAAACTAAACACTGAAGGAAAAACAATTGTAATTAATTCTTGGAACGAATGGTGTTCAGTTTGTGCAACTCAAACTTCTATATTTGAACAAGCAAAAAAAGATTTTCCAGATTTTGAGTTCTTTTTTTATGAACATGATAAAAATAAAAATATAAGTGAAAAACTAAATATAAAGTTTTGGACCACTATAGCGATTTATAAAGATGGGAAAGAAATTGCTAGAGAAATTGGTTTGGACAAAAAAGAGGATATTTACGACTTACTCAAAAAAGGTATTTAATTTAAGATTTCAGAAGCATTAGCGTATTGGTGACCAAAAACATCTGCAACAGCTTTATAAGTAACGCTACCTTTATGAACATTTAATCCGGCTAAAAAATTTAAATCTTCTTTTAAAGCTTTTTGATAGCCATCTTTTGCTAGTTTGCTTAAAAAAGGTAAAGTGGCATTGTTTAATGCTATAGTTGAAGTTCTAGGAACCCCTCCTGGCATGTTTGCTACGCAATAATGAACTACATCATCAACTATATAAGTTGGTTCTGCGTGTGTTGTCGGTTTGCTGGTTTCAACACATCCGCCTTGATCAATTGCAACATCAACTATTACAGATCCTCTTTTCATTTTCTTAAGCATATTTTTTGAAACTAATTTTGGTGCTTCAGCGCCTGGAATTAAAACTCCTCCAACTAATAAATCACATTCTGAAATCAATTTTTCTATGTCTGTTTCATCACTTAATTGAGGAATGATTTTATCTCCAAACATTTCAGTTAATTGTTTTAGTCTCTCAGCTGATTTATCCACAATATGAACTTTTGCTCTCATTCCAGTTGCAATAATTGCAGCATTTTCTCCAACAACGCCTCCACCTAAAATAACTACATTACCAGGTTCTCCACCAGGAGCTCCACCAAGCAATATCCCTCTTCCTTTTTGATTTTTCTCCAAGCAATGTGCTCCAGCTTGAACAGACATTCTACCTGCGACCGCACTCATTGGTGCAAGCAATGGAAGCCTACCATTATTATCTGTTACTGTTTCATAAGCTATGCAAACTGATTTTGAGTCTATTAATCCTTGAGTTAATTCTTTTGCAGCAGCTAAATGCAAATAAGTAAAAACTATTTGATTTTCTTTAATCATTTTTACCTCTTTTGCTAAAGGCTCTTTGACTTTAACAATTATTTCAGCGTCATTAAAAATATCCTCTGCCTTATCAATAATTTTAGCTCCAGCTGATTTATATTGATCATTGTCAAAACCAGCTTCAAAACCACCATTATTCTCAATTAAAACCTCATGACCATTTGAGGTTAAAGTTTTTACACTTTTGGGAGTTAATCCTATACGATTTTCTTGCGGTTTAATTTCCTTAGGAACACCGATTTTCATAAATTGGAATTAATTTTTTTTGCTTTTTGCGTAGTTTGAAATTCCAGTTCTTAGTTTTTCAATAATTTCATCTATATGTTTTTTTTCACAAATAAACATAGGAGCAATAATTAAACAGTCTCCTGTTGCTTTAAAATTAACTCCTGCTTCATAACAATGTTTAAAACATGTAAATCCAGCGGCTCCAGGCTTTTTATGCATTTTCATGTCTATACCGCCCATCATTCCATAGCCTCTAATATTATCTACTGCTTCTAAATCTTTAAGAGACATTAAGCCTTCTTGGAAATAGGGACTCATTTCTTTTGCTCTATTAAATATATCCTCTTTCTCAAATATATCTTGAACTGCTAAACCTGCTGCAACAGAGATTGGTATTCCTGAGTATGTGTATCCATGGAATAATTCTATTGTTCCTTTGGGTGCGCCGTCCATTATTGAATCGTAAATTTCCTCTTTACATGCCACTGCACCCAATGGTGATATACCGTTCGTAGTTGCTTTTGCCATTGTGATTATATCTGGTGTTACACCGTACTCTTGAGATGCAAATGGAGAGCCTGTTCTTCCCCACCCTGTAATAACCTCGTCAAAAATTAAAATTATACCGTGCTTATCGCAAATTTCTCTTAGTCTTTGTAAGTATCCTTTTGGTGGAACTAAAGTTCCAGTTGATCCTGCAATTGGTTCTACAATACATGCTGCAATATTTTCTCCTCCAAAGTTTGTACAAATTCTTTCTAAATCATCTGCTAATTCTGCACCTGTCTCAGGCTGACCTGAAATAAATTTATGTTCTGGTAAATGTGTATGTCTCATATGAACTACACCTGGCATTAATACACTTGCAAATGTTTTAACGTTATTGATCATACCACCAACAGATGTCGCTCCAATATTCATTCCGTGGTAACCTCTTTCTCTACCAACAAATCTAAAACGATTACCTTCTCCTCTAGATTTATGATACGCTATTGCAATTTTAATTGCTGTTTCAACTGCGGTAGATCCGCAAATCGTATAAAAAATTCTATTTAAATTTCCTGGAGTATGTTTTGCAATTCTTGTTGCAAGTTCAAATGAACCTCCAAAGCCTTGTTGAAATGGTTGAGCGTAATCAACAGTTTTTAATTGTTTGGTTATTGCATCAATAATTTCTTGTCTCCCATGACCTAAAGGATTGCAAAATAATCCAGAGCTTGCATCAATTTGAGTTTTTCCATGATGATTTTTTAAATAAACTCCTTTTGCTTCAACTATTAATCTTGGGTTTTCTTTAAAATCTTTATTGGATGTAAATGGCATCCAATGTTCATTTAAAGAATTTGGAATATTTGGTTTTTCTGAACTCATAAAATTTTTAAAAAAGTAAGTTTTTATCCTCTTAGACTAATTCATTTTGATTGGACAGAAAATAAATATACCATACAACTCAAAGTTGTCTAAGTTTTTAATGTCACCCCTTACGCATAATTCATCATTTACATCAATCTTATAATGAACTTAAATATGCCGCGTAAATTAAATTTAATTACAGGAGAAATAATGAAAAAAATAATTAGTTTTATTTTAGGAAGTATTTTTGCTCTAAACCTTACAATTACTGCCGCTAATTCAGCAGCTAATGTTGTTAGAGTTGCATACTTTTTAGAATGGCCAAGTCCTAATTTAGAAGACATGCAGAAAAAGAATTTTGCAAAAGCTCTTGGAGTGCCAGTTAAATGGACAAACTTCACTAACGGTGGTGCAATGACTGATGCAATGTTAGCTGGAGATATTGATATTTCTTATTCACAAGGACTAGTCCCTTTCATCAATGCTGTAAAATCAAAAGCTCCAATTAAGCTTGTTGATATTGCAATGGAGTATGGAATGGGTGGAACTACATGTGTAACATCGAACGCTTCAGGTATTACAAAAGCAAATGCAACAGAACTAGAGGGCAAAAAAGTTGCTGTTCCACTTGGAACAATGGCTGAATATGTTTTTGATGAAAGTATGAAAGTTGTTGGAGCTGACAGAGGTAAAATGGATATCATTCAAATGGACCCAGAAGAAGGTGCTGCTGCTTTAGTAAGTGGTGATGTTGTAATGGCATGTTTATTTGGTGGTAACTCAATTAAGGCTGCAACTGCAGTTGGATCAAGACTTTTAACTGTTCAAGAAGCAAGAGATGCTGGTATTTTAGGAATAGATATCACATCAGTCACAGATAAGTTTATGAAAGAGAACCCTGGAATGTTAAGAACATTCATCGAAGTAACTCATGAAGCTAATGATAGATATAGAGCTGGTAAAAGCGATATGAATTCTATGTCAAAAGCATCTGAGATGAAAGTTGCAGACATGAAAGAAACTTTAGATGGTTTCAAATTTTTAACTCCAGAAGAAACTAAACAATCTATGGAAAGTGGTAATCTTGATGCCTTCTTAAAAGGTATGGGAACACCAGACGGAGCAGTAGATACAAGTTTCTTACCTCTATAATTTTGTAGGGTAAAAAATTTAATAGGCGCCAATTTTTTAATTGGTGCCTATTTTTTTGATAAAAATTCTAATATAAAGCCATTTAATGAGTGATTTAGTTTCTGAAAATCTCAATATGATTTTTAAAACTCCAAAAGGAGAAACTGTTCATGCATTAAAAGATGTAAGTTTTACTCTCAAAAAAGGAGAGCTTCTTACTGTTTTAGGCCCATCTGGTTGTGGAAAAACAACTTTATTAAATATTACTGCTGGATTTTTAAGACCAACCTCAGGAAAAATAACTTTAAATAATAACGAAATAGATGGACCTGGTGTTGAAAGAGGTATGGTTTTTCAACAAGGTGCATTGTTTGAATGGTTAACAGTTGCAGAGAATGTGAACTTTGGGTTAAGAATGAAAAAAGAAGACCCAAAAATTACTGCAGAAAAAGTTGACGAATGGCTTGATATAGTTGGTCTAAAAGGATTTGGAAATACTCCTACCTACCAGCTATCAGGTGGAATGCAGCAAAGAGTTGCTTTAGCAAGATGTTTAATAAATGATCCTGATTTAATTTTAATGGA
>LULK01001874.1_pt1 | contig 12380 bp, 10 predicted proteins | sample 728181 | NCBI WGS metagenome assembly LULK01 (sample SAMN03860291, study PRJNA289734) | marine metagenome | biome: seawater column; feature: ocean; material: water; isolation source: Red Sea water column Station 169 - depth 10m | place: Saudi Arabia: Red Sea | collected 2011-10-15 | depth 10 m | reverse complement strand
TGCACTTTTATATTCTTCATCACTAATATAACCAAGCATAAACATTCGAGATAAAATCCAGTTTCTTCTTTGAAGAGTGCGCCTTGGATTTTTTACAGGATTTATTCTTGATGGAAGTTGGGCAATTGCCGCAATTGTAGCAGATTCATCAATACTTAGATTTTCTAAAGTTTTATTGAAATATGTATTAGCAGCCGCCTCTATTCCATAAGATCTATTCCCTAAAAAGACTCTATTTACATATAGCTCAAAAATTTCTTCTTTCCCTAAATTGCTTTCAAGCTCTAATGCTAAAAATATTTCTTTAATCTTTCTAGAAATTGTCTGTTCGGGAGTCAATAGGTAACCTCTTACAACTTGCATAGTAATTGTGCCACCACCACCTTCACATCCAGAGGGCCTCATACATCTCATAAATGAACGAATAAGACCTGTGTAACTTATGCCCTGATGATTAAAAAAGTTGTCATCCTCAGCTGCCAAAAAAGCACTTTTTATATGATATGGAATTTCATCAAAATTTTTAGCCCTTCTTTTTATTTCGCCAAATTCTCCAATCAGGACTCCGTCTTTTGTCAAAACTTTTAGAGGCATTTGTAGTACAGATTCGTCTACATATTTGATTTCAGGCAAATTTGGCTTGGTAATAAAATACATGAAAATTATCGAGATAATTGACAGAATAGATGCAGAGATACTAATTAGAAAAAATGCTTTTATGAATTTTGGCATAAGTTATTTTAAATCTTAAACTTTTGATAATAAATCTTTTATGATTTAAAAAGTGTAATTTTTACTTTAAGTGTTAAAATTTCGCTAAAAATTTTATAACTATGAATATTTTTATTGTTGGTCCAATGGGTTCTGGTAAGTCTACTGTAGGCAAAATAATATCTGATGAATTATTTTTAGATTTTTTTGATACCGATGATGAGATTGAAAAAAGAACTGGTGCCTCGATAGATTGGATTTTTGACTTAGAGGGAGAATCAGGGTTTCGAAAAAGAGAATCTGAAATGCTAGATGAAATGGTGAAAAGAAATTCAATAGTTCTTTCAACTGGTGGAGGCATTGTCTTAGAATCCTCTAATAGAGAGCTATTGTCTTCAAGAGGAACAGTTTTTTATTTATCAACACCAATATCTGTTCAAGTTGAAAGAACAGCCAAAGATAAAGATAGACCTCTCTTAAAAAACGGTGATCCTGAAAAAATATTATCTAAGCTCCATGATGAAAGGAAAGAATTTTATAAATCCGTTTCAGATCATATTGTTGAAACTGAAGATAAATCTAGTCAAGAAGTTGCTTCTGAAATAATCAAGCTAGTTAAAAGTTAATTATGTCAATAATTTCAGCAGGTAAAGGTAAGTCAAAATATAATATTCATATTGAAGATAAAGAATTATCAAAGAATCTCATTAATAGATATCTCAATAAACATAGTAAAATTTTAGTTGTTACTGATAGCGGCATTCCAAAAAAATATTTAAAACACCTAAAGTCTAATATCAATAACAAAAGTATACATATTTTTACCTTGCCCAAAGGTGAAAAATCAAAATCTTATTATTCTTATAAAAAAATAATTAATGAGCTCTCTAAATTAAAATTTGATCGTAGCGATTATTTAATTGCATTTGGTGGCGGTGTTGTTGGGGACATAACAGGATTTGTAGCATCGACTTATTTAAGAGGTATTAGCTACATTCAAATACCTACTACTCTATTGGCACAAGTTGATTCATCTGTAGGAGGAAAAACAGCAATAAATATTCCACAAGGCAAAAATCTCGTAGGTGCATTTTATAATCCTAAATGCGTATTAATTTCTACACAATACTTAAGGACTTTATCTGAGGATGAGTACAAATCAGGTCTTGGTGAAGTCATAAAATATTCATTCATTGGAAATAAAACATTAAAAAAAATTATAGAAGACAAATCAAAGCAAATTATTGAACGAAAGGAATCAACTTTAAAAATTGTTATAGAGCAATCAATAAAAACAAAGGCAAAAATTGTAACTAAGGATGAAAAAGAATCTGGTATCAGAGCAATACTAAACTTTGGACACACATTCGGACATGCTATTGAAGCATATAAAAAATACAAAAATATAACTCATGGCGCTGCTATAGTACTTGGAATGATTATTGCCTCTAAATTATCACTTTATGAGGGATATATAAAAGATGATCAGTTAAAAAAAGTGTTAGATATTATTGATTCATTAGAATTAGAATCTGACTATAGCAAATATAATTATGCAAAATTAAAGCCGTTTATGGCTAAAAGTTTTAGGTTAAGCTGCATTCGCAGTTGTTGCCTTTAAAAGATCTTGAATGTTTGAAGCTGCAGGGATTACAAGCCAAAAATTAGATTCAAATCTGTCAAAGTCCTCTAAAATCTCTTTCGCCTTTTGACTGTTAGTATACTTGTAATGATTAGATAATATTTCTTTTAAATGTTTTCTATGGGGCTGCATCTCCTCAGTTGTGATCCTCTCCAAACCTACTAAGCCTCTATTACATTTATCAAAAAATGTTCTGTCTTCATCTAAGACATATGCAAATCCTCCAGTCATGCCTGCAGCAAAATTTAAGCCAACATCTCCAAGAACAGTAATATGTCCTCCAGTCATATATTCACAACAATGATCTCCAGCACCCTCAATAACTGCTTTCGCACCTGAATTCCTTACTCCAAATCTTTCACCAACAGAACCTGATACATAAATTTCTCCACCTGTTGCGCCGTACAAACAAGTATTACCAGCTAGAATTGTCCTATTATCATTAAATGCAAAATCTGAATCATTTTTTATAACAATTCTTCCACCATTCATTCCTTTCCCAACATAATCATTTGCATCACCATTTAATAATAAATTTAAGCCATTAGCATTCCAACATCCAAAGCTTTGGCCAGCAGATCCATCAAAACAAAGTTCAATACCTTCACTAAGTCCATCTTCTCCATAAATTGATGCGATCTTACCAGAAATGTTTGCTCCAACTGATCTATCAGTATTGGATATTTTGTAAAAAAATTTTCCTTTCTTATCATTTTTGATGTTCTGTGTTACGTCAGATAGTATTGTCTTAGATAGACTGGCCTTGTCCCAAGGATTATTTCTAGACACTGTGCAATAGTGAGATTCGGTATTATTTTTATCGGTGTATAAAATTCCGGATAAATCTATATTTTTAAGGTAATCTTCGATATCTTCAAGTTCATTTAGATATTGAGTTTGTCCAATAATATCTTCAAGCTTTTTAACTCCAAGCTCAGCTAAATATTTTCTGACATCATCTGCAATAAAATTGAAGTAATTAATTACACGATCTTTTTCTCCAACAAAATGCTGGTTTATTAGATCTTTTCTCTGTGTTGCAACTCCTGTTGCGCAATTATTTAGATGACATATTCTTAAGTATTTGCATCCCATTGCAATCATTGGTCCTGTTCCGAAACCAAAGGATTCTGCACCAAGCATTGCTGCTTTTACAACATCTAAACCTGTTTTCATTCCTCCATCAGCTTGCAATCTGATTTTATGACGTAATCCGCTATCTCTGAGACTTTGATGAGCCTCAGATAACCCAAGTTCCCAAGGTGATCCAGCATATCTAATGGAAGTAAGTGGGCTTGCTCCGGTTCCACCATCATGACCTGAAATCGTAATAAGATCTGCATATGCTTTTGCTACTCCAGAGGCAATTGTTCCTACACCTGGTTCAGAAACCAACTTGACTGATACTAATGCCTTTGAATTTACTTGCTTAAGATCAAATATAAGTTGTGCCAAATCTTCAATTGAATAAATATCATGATGAGGTGGAGGAGATATTAATGTGACACCAGGTGTAGAGTATCTTAATTTGGCAATAAGTTGATCTACTTTACCTCCAGGTAATTGACCTCCTTCACCAGGCTTAGCTCCTTGTGCAATTTTAATTTGTAATACTTCTGCATTTACCAAGTAATGAGGTGTTACTCCAAATCTTCCTGATGCAACTTGCTTGATTTTAGACATCTTATCAGTGGAATATCTTTCTTTTGCTTCACCGCCCTCTCCTGAATTAGATCTAGCTCCAAGAGAATTCATTGCCTGAGCAAGAGTTTCGTGAGCCTTAGGTGAAAGAGCTCCTAAGCTCATACCAGCAGAATCAAATCTTTTTAAAATTTTATCTGAAGATTCAACTTTTTTAAGATCTATTTTTTTATTTGATTTAGTAATCTTGAGAATATCTCTCAACATTGCAGGTGGTCTATGATCAACTAAGTCAGCATACTCATTATATATTTCACTTGATCCACTTGAGACTGCTTCTTGAAGTTTTTTAACAATTTCAGGATTATATGTATGATATTCTCCTCCATGAACATATTTGAGAAGGCCTCCTACACTTATATCAGATAAGTTAGATTTTGCATATTCTGTTAACTTCTTATTCTCAGCATCAAGGTCACTGAAATTTTTTCCACCAATTCTGCTTATAGAATTTGTAAAACATAAATCCACAATATCTTTACCTAGACCTACAATCTCAAATAGTTGAGATCCTCTATAACTTGATATCGATGAAATACCCATTTTAGATATTATTTTTAGTATTCCTTTATTAATGCCTTTTCTATATCTTGCACAGTTTTCATGAGCCATTCCTTTGATTTCATTTCTGTCAGATAAATCTAGAATAGTTTGATATGCCAGCGAAGGATACACAGCAGTAGCTCCAAAACCAATTAAACATGCTATTTGATGAGTGTCTCTGGCAGATGATGAACTAACAACGATGTTAGCATCAGACCTTAATCCAAGATTAACCAATTTCTGGTGAACACACCCAACTGCTAGCAAGGCATTGATGGGATACTTTTTACCAGATGGCAATTTTTCTACAAGGTGTATTATTACTTTTCCTTTTTTAACGTAACTAACAACTTGATCCTGAAGTTTAATAAGGGCCTTTTCAAGTGTAGTTTTCTCATTATATTCAAGACTAATTTCAACAAATTCGAAGTGTTTATTATTTAATATAGATTGCAATTTCTTAAAAGAAAGAACAGGTGAAGTTGTAACAAGTCTTTTAGCATGATCAGGTGTCTCATCAAAAACATTTAATTCAGGACCATAACAAGTTTCAAGTGACATAACGCTAGCCTCTCTCAAGGAATCTATTGGAGGATTAGTTACCTGAGCGAATTGCTGTCTAAAATAATCATATATTTGTCTGTGCATTTTGCTCATGACAGCTAAAGCTGTATCGTCACCCATGGACCCTGTTCCTTCATTTGACTCGACAGCTAATGGTTTTATTACAGATGTTCTTTCTTCTTTATGAAGTAAAAACATTTTTGAAGCAACTGATAAATCATTGCTAGGTATTTTGCTTAAGCCAGGCCCCTCGTACTTATCAAGGCTTGATTCAATGTATACAGTTTGTGTTTTTAACCACTCTCTATATGGAAGCTTATCTTTAAGGCCTTCATCAATCTGCTTCTCATCAATAATCAAACCAGTAAAAGTATTTATTGCAAGAATTCCACCAGGTGATACTCTTCCTTTCTTAATAATATTTTGATTATCTTCGGGATTAACACCGGTCTCAGATGCAATTGTGATGATATTATCTTTATCAATTTGATATCTGGCTGGTCTTAGTCCATTCCTGTCAAGCATACAGACTGCCCATTTTCCATCCGACATAACAATTCCTGCAGGTCCATCCCAAGGCTCCATGTGCATGGAGTTATACTCATGAAAACTTCTAATATCAGGATCAAGCAAATAAGAGTTTTGCCAAGCCGGAGGCATAACCATTCTTATTGCTCTAAATAGTTTAACTCCTCCCTTTAGGAGAATTTCTATCATGTTGTCCAATGCTGATGAATCTGAACCTGATTCATTTACCAATTCCTTAAATTTTTGAATTTTTGGAAGACGGGGACTTTTAAATTTTGATGATCTTGCTTTAACCCAATTTCTATTACCTCTAATTGCATTAATTTCTCCATTGTGAGCTAATAATCTAAATGGTTGTGCTAAATGCCAACGTGGATGAGTGTTTGTAGAAAATCTTTGGTGAAAAACACAAATTGATGACTTCATATTTTTAGATTTAAGATCTAAGTAAAAATCTTTTATTGCATCAGGCAACATTAATCCTTTGTAGACAATTGTTTTTGAAGAAAAACTACTAAAATAGAATTTCTCATCATTTGAGTGAATTTCTTCAATTAATTTTCGAGCTTGATACAAGTTAGTTTCAAATTTTTCTTCATAAGAAACCTTATCTGTAGATTGGATAAAAAGTTGGTATATATTAGGTAAACAATTTTTTGCTATTGATCCTAGGATATCTTTATTAGTGGGAACTGACCTTAAAGCGCTTAATTTTAAATTCTCACTTTTAAGGATCTTTTTAATCTTAGGTATGTCTACCTCAATTTGTTTGCTTGTAAATACTTGAGCGATAGCAAATTCATCAGTAATTTTTATATCTTGCTCTTTGGATAGAATATCAATGAAGAATTTCTTGTCTAAATCTAGAAGTAATCCACAACCATCACCTGTTTTTCCATCAGCACCAATGGCTCCACGATGAGTCATACTTTTAAGAGCATCAACAGATTTTGTAATGATTTTATGAGACTTTTTACCGTTTATGTTAGCAATTAAACCAAACCCACAGTTATCTCTAAAATCGTTCTTTGAAATTAATTTAGACATATATTATAAGTATGGTGAGATCATATCATATTAAACTATCATTTGCTAAAAAAAAGTGTCATACTATGTCATACACAAATATTTAAAATGGCCAATAAAAATAAGCAATATAGAATTGAGAAAGGACTTTTGTTGTTTACACAACCAAGATCTCCTTATTTTTATGGAAAAATAAGGTTAAAAGGTAAATATCACACAAAATCTTTCTCTCCAATCTCAGATTTTAACAAAGCTAAAGAAAAGCTTTATGAATGGAAAAATGAGCTAATAAATAATTCCTCTGACTTAACCTCTATGAGTATAGATAGAAATCAATATACTGACTTCAAAGAACTAAATAATAATTTCCAATTTCTTGATGTCGGAAGATTTGATCCTTCTAAAAAATCTGTTGAGGAAAGAAAAATCAATTTTGTTGAGATTTATGGTGAATACAATCAATCACAAGCATCCAATCAGGCTCATAGATGTTTAGACTGTGGCAATCCTTACTGCGAGTGGAAATGTCCAGTTCATAATTACATACCTGATTGGTTAAAACTTGTTAATGAAGGAAATATTCTTGAAGCAGCAGACCTATGTCACTCAACAAATAGCTTGCCAGAAGTTTGCGGAAGAGTATGTCCTCAAGATCGATTGTGTGAAGGAGCATGTACTCTTAATGATGGATTTGGTGCAGTTACTATAGGTTCGATCGAGAAATATATAACTGAAAAAGCATTTGAAATGGGTTGGAAACCAGATTTATCAAATAGAAAATGGAAGAATAAAAAAGTTGCAATTGTAGGTTCAGGGCCTGCTGGAATTGCATGTGCAGACGTCTTAACAAGGGCTGGAATTCATAGTCATGTTTATGAGAGAAATGAGGAAATTGGTGGATTGCTTACTTATGGTATTCCAGAATTTAAATTAGAGAAATCTGTAGTAAAAAGAAGAAGAAAAATTCTTGAGGAAATGGGGATTAAATTTCATATGGGAACTGAAGTTGGTAAAGATATTAAATTTAAGAAGCTATATGAAAAATATGATGCAGTATTTTTAGGCATGGGAACCTATACATCTCTTGAAGGTGGTTTCAAAGGTGAGAAACTTCCAGGTGTATACAAAGCAATTGATTATTTAATATCCAATACAAAAAAATTATTAAATATGAGATCTGGTAAATCTGAGTTTATAAATTTTAAGGGTAAAAAAGTTGTTATTTTAGGCGGAGGAGATACCGCAATGGATTGTAATAGAACAGCAATCAGACAAGGAGCTAAATCAGTTACATGTCTATATAGAAGAGATGAAAAAAATATGCCAGGCTCTAGACGAGAAGTTCAGAATGCAAAAGAAGAAGGCGTAGTATTTAATTTTAATATTCAGCCTATTGATATTCTTGGAAACGAAAAAGTTGAAGGTGTTAAAGTAGTTCAGACAGAATTAGGAGAACCAGATCAAAATGGAAGAAGAGTTCCAATCCCTATAAAGGGATCTGAAAGAATTTATGATGCAGATGTAGTCATTGTTGCCTTTGGTTTTAGAGCCAGTCCTGCTGAGTGGTTTACTGACTTTGATATTCAAACAAGAAAAAATGGCTTAGTTATTGCTGATGAAAATCAAAAATATAAATTTCAAACCTCTAATGAAAAAATATTTTCAGGTGGGGACATGGTTAGAGGCTCAGATTTAGTTGTAACAGCGATATGGGAAGGAAGAGAGGCGGCTAAAAGTATTATAAAATATGTCTCATAATGAACTTAGATTCCTCATTTCTAAAAGCGTTAAATAAAGAAAGTCTCCCGACACCTCCTATATGGTACATGCGTCAGGCTGGACGATACATGCCGGAGTATCAAAATGTTAGAAAAAAATTTAAAAATTTTTTAGATATGTGCAAACAACCAGATATATGTTGTGAACTTGCGTTACAGCCTATTAATGCATTTGAATTAGACGCTGCAATCCTTTTCTCAGATATCTTAACAATCCCTGACTCTTTTGGGCTAGGTGTGGAGTTTGTTGAAAAAGAGGGCCCAGTTTTTAAAAATCCTATTAGTAAAAGTACAGATATTAAAAATCTTAATCACTTTGATCCTGAGAGTTTAGATTATGTGTACAAAGCAGTTAGTAATATTAAAAACTCTCTGCCAGAAAATATCCCGTTAATTGGATTCTGTGGAAGCCCTTGGACATTAGCTGCATATTCAATTGAGGGAAGATCGTCAAAAGACTTTCAGAGGACATTAAGCTTTTTAGAATCAAATCAAAAAGATGTTCATGATTTATTAAAGAAATATACAGACGCATGTTTTTTATACTTAAGAAGGCAAGTACAGTCTGGTGCTGATGTGATTCAGATATTTGATTCTTGGGCAAATCTACTAACGAAGGAAGACCTTATTGAATTTTCTTTTAATTATATAAATTCTTTGATCTCAGCCTTAAAACTTGATCCTATAACAAAAAATATTCCAGTTATTATTTTTGCTCGAAATCCAAAATGTAACATCAAAGAATTAATTAACACTTCTGCTGACTGCATAAGTCTGTTCTGGTCAATGAATGATTTGAATTTTGAGGTAGCTAAAAATAAGGTTGCTATCCAAGGCAATCTTGATCCAAAAATTCTACTTGAAAGTGATGAAACAATAAAAAGGGAGACCTATAAAATTCTTGAAAGATTTAAAGAATATCCTGGTTATATTTTTAATTTGGGACATGGTATAACTCCAGATATTAGTCCCGATAAAATTAAATATTTAACAAATATTGTCAGAGAGTATTAGTTTTCCCACAATCTTATTAAACCCTCTTGAGTGCATGATGCAATAAGCTTCCCATCTCTTGAAAAAATAGAACCTCTTGAGAACCCTCTTGCATTTCTGGTTACAGGACTGTCTATAGAATATAAAAACCATCCATCTAAATCTAATTTTCTGTGGAACCACATCGCATGATCCAGACTAGCGTTTTGAAGATTTTTAGTTAAAAAGTTTACACCAACAGAATTATTGGCTGCGCCTAAAAGTCCCATATCTGATATATACAAAAGAAAGGCCTGTTGAATTACTTGATCCTTAGGGAGAGAGCCATCTGTTTTAATCCAAGTGTTTTTATATGGTGGCATTCTCTCTGGTTTAAAATAGTTTTGAGGCTCAACTGGCCGCATCTCAATTTCCCTTTGTTTTATAAACATTGGCATATCTTCTTTTTTCATCTTAAGTTCTTTAAGAATTTCTTCTCTGATTTCTTGCTCGCTTTTAAGTGATTCTGGCTCAGGGACATCTGGCATTTCAATTTGATGCTGAAGTCCTTTTTCTCTTTTCTGAAATGATATAGAGCAATTAAATATGACTTCACCTTCTTGTATAGCTTTAACACTTCTAGTGGTGAAGCTTTTTCCATCTCTTATTCGGTCAACCGTGAAAGTAATGGATTTATCCATATCTCCAGGTCTTAAAAAATAAGAATGATATGAATGAGCAAAATGCTCTACGTCAATAGTTTTATATGCTGCTATTAAGGTCTGTGCCATTACTTGGCCACCAAATATTCTCTTGTAACCTACATTTTTTCCATTCCAAGAAAATATATCCCTATCTATTTTTTCAAGCTCAAATAACTCTAAAGATTTTTTTAGAACTGATTTTTTATTCATAAGATTTAAGTTGCGCTCAGACCTCCATCTATTAACAATTCCGTCCCTGTTATAAAAGATGATTCATCAGATGCAAGAAAAACGGCTGCATTAGCAATATCTTTAGGTTCAGCAAGTTTTCTTATTGGAATCTGTTGGATAAGCTTCTGTTCAATGTTTCTCTCAGGAGCAGCATCAATCATGGTTTGCACCATTGCAGTTCTTGTAAATACTGGATGAATGGAATTACATCTAACTAGACATTGAGGAAATATTTATAATTGAGCCATCTCCAGAGTCTCTCATTAGTTCAATGGCATGTTTGCAACCAAGAAATACTGAATCTAAATTTACACTATGCACTAATTTCCATGTTTCGATATCGGTAGATTCAATATCACCGCCATTACCAATACCTGCATTATTAACTAATATGTTTAGAGATCCGGCTTTATTTTTAATATATTCAATTGCAGATATCCAGTCTTCAGACTTGGTCACATCTAAATTAATGCCTTGGCAAGATAGTTCGTTACATGTTTTTTTTAATTCGCTCTCATTAATATCACTAATAAATACAACTGCACCCTCTTCAATCATTGAATTGGCCATTTCCTTACCCAAGCCCTGGGCTGCACCTGTAATGAGTGCTACTTTTCCTTTAAGTCTTTCTGTCATAATAGATATATAATCAATTTAAGGTCACATCTTACATTGTTTGCAAAAAAACTAGAACTTTAATCTATCAAAAGGTAGGATATGCAGTCCTGAACGTATTAAATAAAGAAATGACAATAAATAAAGAAATTGATTTACCAAATAAACCTGATAATAAAATCAGTGTTGCTGATGTTTTTAATATTGATTCAAAGCTAACAGTTAAAGGTTTTGCAAAAAAAACAGCGTGGGTTCCAGAGATTGATAGCTCCTATGTATTTGATAAAGAGACAACTCTATCTATTTTGGCTGGATTTGAGCATAACAGAAGAGTAATGATTCAAGGCTTTCATGGAACAGGTAAATCTACTCACATTGAACAAATTGCAGCCAGATTAAATTGGCCATGCGTTCGAATAAATTTAGACAGTCACATCAGCAGAATTGATTTGCTTGGAAAGGATGCTATTAAACTAAATGATGGGAAACAAATCACTGAATTTCAAGAAGGTCTTCTTCCTTGGTCAATTCAAAATCCTGTTGCTCTTGTTTTTGATGAATATGATGCTGGTCGTCCAGATGTTATGTTTGTTATTCAAAGGATACTTGAAGTTGAGGGCAAACTTACTCTACTAGATCAAAATAAAATTATAAATCCTCATTCATCATTTAGACTTTTTGCAACAACGAATACTGTGGGCTTAGGAGATATGACTGGTCTGTACCATGGAACACAACAGATAAATCAAGGTCAAATGGATCGTTGGCATATTCTTTCAACATTAAATTATCTAGATCCTTCTCAGGAACTGAAGGTTGTGATGTCAAAACTTAATAATCTTAAAGGAGAAAAGAATAAAGAAATCATAAAAAACATGATTAAGCTTGCAAATTTAACAAGAGTTGGGTTTGCCAATGGCGATATTTCAACATTAATGTCCCCAAGAACAGTTATATCATGGGGACAAAATTTTAAAATTTTTAAGGACCTTGTTACATCATTTAATCTTACTTTTTTAAATAAATGCGATGATATTGAAAAGTCCATTATTTCTGAATACTTTCAAAGATGTTTTGATATTGAAATTGATAATGGAGAATCAGGCTCAGCTTCTTAATGAGTTGGACTAAAAAAAGAGAAAGATTGCATGAAGCAGCTGTATCTTCAATAAGAGCTATTTCAAACAATAAAAAAATCTCTTCCAATACAGGATTGTCTCAAAGACCACCAACAAACGATCATGTGGCTTTGCCTAATGTTCCAAGATCTTTTAAAGATTTAAATAAATGGCGAGGAGAATCTGATTTTCAAGCGTTTTGGCATTTATACCATAAGAAAAATAAAGATTTTCAACTCACCCTCCC
>LULK01001692.1_pt1 | contig 12391 bp, 18 predicted proteins | sample 728181 | NCBI WGS metagenome assembly LULK01 (sample SAMN03860291, study PRJNA289734) | marine metagenome | biome: seawater column; feature: ocean; material: water; isolation source: Red Sea water column Station 169 - depth 10m | place: Saudi Arabia: Red Sea | collected 2011-10-15 | depth 10 m | reverse complement strand
CTATTAGTGAATGAAAAAACACTTGAAAAAAAGAAACTTATCTCATCATCAACATTTAGTCTTTTAGCTTCTTCTTTTATAATATTCCTAGTTCTTCTCTCAGCTTCTTTTCTTTTGATATATTTCACACCATTAAAAGAATATTTTAGAGGATATACAAGTGTTGAATTAAGACAGAATTCAGTTGAAAATTCTATGAAGTTAGATTCCCTAGAGAACCTTTACATTATGCAAAGTAATTATATTAACTCATTAAAAGATTTACTTTCTGGAAACATTTCATATGAAGAATTAGATGAGAATATTGGCAGAAGTGACAACAAAACTATCGAGTTGGAGATTGTTGCAACTAATCAGGAAGACTCATTGTTAAGAGCAATTGTTGAGGAGGAGGACAAGTATAATGCATTTGATATTCAGGGAGAGAGGTTTACAACTGTGCTTTTTCCGCCTGTTAAAGGCGGACTTTCATCAGCTTTTGATATAAATAGCAAACACTATGGTGTAGATATAGTTATGCCTGAGAATTCACCTGTGCACTCAATTAGTGAAGGAATTGTTGTTTTCTCCGAATGGACTTCAGCAACTGGATTTGTAATTATAATCGAACATCTGAATGGATTAACATCTATTTATAAACATAACTCTTCAATTGTCAAGAATCAAGGAGACAGAGTAGGTACTGGAGAAATAATTGCATTTACTGGGAATACTGGAGAATTAACCACAGGTCCACATCTTCATTTTGAGCTTTGGTATCAGGGAGAACCAGTAGATCCTCAAAGCTATATTGAGTTCTAAATGAAAACCTTAATTACAATATTTTTTGCTAGACTAGTAAAAAAAAGAAATAATAAATGGATTTCTAACCCCATAGAAACACAAGCTAAAACTTTTAATAAACTTTTATTAAAAGGCACCAACACTGAGTTTGGTAAAGACCATATATATCCCTATCACAAAAGAATCAATTAAAACACATATTAATTCAGCTCGTGATGCCTTGCTAAACTATTTTTTAAAGACAAAAAACTATAAACCAATAAATGGAAAACACATGTTTTTACAAGGTAGCCCAAAACTTGAAAAAAAGAACGGGGTTTTTATAGGAAGACTTTCTGGTATAAGTGCACATTATATCCCAAAACTTTTTTTAAATAACAGAAAGCCCTCTTGGAATACAAACTGTATAGAGGATTGGGAGGAAAAAGTTGACACTATAATCAACGAAACGGTTGGTGAAAAAATGACAATTATAGCTGGAATACCATCATGGGTACAAATGTATTTCGAAAAGATTGTCCTTAATGAAAATAAATCAATAAAGGAAGTCTTTCCAGAATTATCACTTTATGTATATGGTGGAGTGAGCTACGAACCTTATAAGTCAACTTTTGATAAACTATTTGGAAAAAAGGTTGATACACTAGCAACATTTCCAGCATCAGAAGGTTTTTTCGGATATCAAGATACTTTTACTGATGAAAATACTGATTTATTATTGTTATTGAACAACGATATATTTTATGAATTCATTAAAGCTGAAGATTTTATAAAAGGAGAATATGAAAGAATTACTCTAAAAGATGTTCAGGTTAATGTTAACTACCTTTTAATTATATCTACTTCAGCTGGCCTTTGGGGTTATAACATCGGAGATACCGTAAAATTTACTTCAATTAGGCCATACAGAATAATTGTGTCAGGACGAATCAAGCACTTTTTATCTGCTTTTGGAGAGCATGTTATTGCTGAAGAGGTTGAAAATTCAATGAAGATTGCCACAAAGGATCATGGTGTAACAATAAGAGAGTTTACTGTTGCACCAAATATAAATCCAAAAGAGGGTCTACCATGTCATGAATGGTATATCGAATTTGAAACCCAACCAAAAGATATCAATGCTTTTTCAAAAACTTTAGAAACAGAAATGTTAAATCAAAACATTTATTATAAAGACTTAATACTATAAAGACTTAATACGAGGTGCAATAATAAAGCCCTTAGAGGTAATCTCAGTAAAAAAAGGCGGATTTAACGACTATATGAGATCAGTTGGCAGATTAGGGGGGCAAAATAAAGTTCCTAGGCTCTCAAATGATAGAAAAATTGCAGATAAATTAAATGTTTTTTAATCTTGAAAAAGAATGCAACCATAGTTTATACCATTAAAAGAAGTTTTGTAAAATCAGACATTTCAATTTTAGAGGCATTAGAGTATAATGTTTTTCAAATACAATCTAGGCCAAAAAAAACATTTATGTCTTTTATAATAAACAGGATAAAAGAAAAAATAAAATCAATTTTTTTTGTATCCAGATCGAAAATAGTAATTATTTGGTTTAATGATTATCATGCCTTTATACCAATTATTTTTTCAAAGCTTTTTTTAAAAAAATCTGTGATTATTGTTGGAGGATATGACGCTATAGTTGATAAGGAGAATAGGCATGGGCTATTCTTTAAAAAAGGTATTAGATCAACTTTAGCAAAAATAAATTATAGCTTAGCTAATGAAATCTGGGTAGTCCATAAATCTTTGGACATAGGATGTAGTTATGCTAGGGAGAAGTTTAACATTATATCAGGAATTAGAAGTTTTCTAGTCAACAAAAAGATTGTAATCAAGGAAATTAGCACTGGATATGATACTAGATTTTGGGATTATGAAAATAATAATCAAAAAATAGGAGTATTGACAGCTGCCTATTTTTCAGATGAACGAGTTATAAACATCAAGGGCTTAAATATTTTCAACGAATTAGCCTCTTTATTGCCAGATGTACCTTTTACAATTGTTGGAGAGTCAAAAATTCAAATAGATAATTTTATAAACTTAAATCCTAATGTAAGTGTACTAGGAGTTCAGACAAGAACTCAAATGAAACAGCTTTATCAAAATACTAAGTTTTATTTTCAAGGCTCAAGACTTGAAGGTCTTCCTAACGCGGTTTGTGAAGCAATGTTATGCGGATGTATTCCAATCGGTTCACGGGTTTTTGGTATTCCAGATATAATTGGCAATACAGGATTACTTTTTGACTCAGAAAAAGACTTAGTTCAGGTTAAAGATTTTATACTTTCAGGCTTAGGAGAAAAAGAGTCAAAACAGGCAAGGAAAAGAATAATATCAAAGTTTAACATATCCAAAAGGATAGAAAAAATAAAAGAAAATATAGATTAATGGAAATAGGGGTACTGGGTTTTAGTGGATCTAAAAATATTGGAGATTATATTCAGACAAAGGCTGTAATTGATATTTTAAACACACAAAACATTAAAATTCTTGATAGAGAAAAACTAAATAATTACAAAGGAAATAGAATAAAAACAGTAGTTAATGGATGGTTTATGGAGAGCCCAGAAAATTGGCCACCTAGTGAGAATATATATCCATTATTTATATCTTTTCATATTAATCCATCTGTCAAAGATACATTTACAAATCAAGATTCAATAAATTATTTTAAGAAGTATGAGCCTATAGGATGTCGAGATTATTACACAAGAGACCTTTTACTTGAACATGGAATAAAAGCTTATTTTTCATCATGTGTAACATTAGGAATTGAGAGAAAAAAGTATCTTAAGAAACAACCAGATGGAATAATTGTAATTGGAGCATTTGACAGGCTTAAACCATTTTTAGATTATAAATCTTCTCTAAAATTTCTTTTGTCTTTCTTTAAATATCCATCAAGATTTTTTAATTATAAGATTAAGGTTTATAGATTTAATAAGCATTTAAAAAAACAAAAATTTAAAATCAAAAAATTTGATCAAATCACAAAAAAACCAATTGATTCTCATTCCAAAGGCATACAGCTTGCTGAAAATATGCTGCAGAAAATTGCTGAAAGTAAGATAATAATTACCTCACGAATTCATTCCGCCTTACCAGCTTTAGCTATGGGATTAAAGGTAATTTTTATCAATGAGGGCTTAGAGCATAACAATCATAAAATGAGATTATCTGGCCTAGAAAATTATTTCAACACAGTATGTTTTAACAACTTTTTTATAATTAATTTAGACACAATTCAGAGAATGGAAAACCATACGGATTACATGGAAAAGACAATCCAAACAATTAATAATTTTAAAGTTAAATGAATATTCTAGTTATTGGTTCAGGTGGGCGCGAACATGCAATAATTAACAGCATATCAAAAAGTATTAAATGCTCAAAAATTTTTGCTTTACCTGGAAATGGGGGAACAGAATTATTAGCAGAAAATCTTTCAGGTGACGTAAATGATTTCGAGCTAATCAAGAAAATTAGTTTAAAATATAAAATATCATTGGTTTTTGTAGGACCCGAAGATCCAATTGTAAACGGCATTTATGACTTCTTTAAATCTGACCCTCAACTAAAAGATATAAACATTATTGCACCAAGTAAACAAGCAGGTCTTCTTGAAGGGAGCAAAGATTTTGCTAAAGATTTTATGCAAAAGTATAATATACCTACAGCAAAACATAAAACTTTTTCGATCGAAAACATAGATGAGGCGGATAAATTTTTAGAGAGCATGAGCCCACCATATGTTCTTAAAGCAGACGGTTTAGCTGCAGGCAAAGGTGTTTTAATTATTCAAGACTTGAATGAAGCAAAAGTTGAATTAAGAAGCATGATAATAGAAAAAAAATTTGGAAACTCATCTACAAAAGTTGTTATTGAAGAATTTCTCGATGGTATTGAGCTTTCATGTTTTGTTTTAACAGATGGTATAAATTATAAAGTTCTTCCGTTTGCAAAAGACTATAAAAAAATTGGAGAAGGAGATTCAGGCTTAAACACTGGAGGGATGGGCGCCATTTCTCCTGTTCCTTTTCTTGATGATAACTTCTTATCTAAAATTAAAAATAAAATAATTATACCAACTGTTAATGGTATAATTAAAGAGAAAAGGCAATACAATGGATTTATTTTTATAGGTTTAATAAAAGTAAAAGACGAGCCATATGTTATAGAATATAATGTAAGAATGGGAGATCCAGAGACAGAGGTTGTGTTTCCAAGACTAAACAACGATATGCTCGAACTACTGGATTCAATGGGAACACCAAAATTTAATGATATTAAATTAAGTATTACTGAAAATCATGCTGCTACAGTCATATTAGTTTCAGGTGGTTATCCTGAGTCATATGAAAAGGGGAAAACTATAACTGGTTTAAATGATATATCTAATGAGTTAATCTTTCATGCAGGGACTATTAAAAAGGATAATACTTTTATTACAAATGGTGGTAGAGTTTTGGCAGTAACATCTGTAGCAAAAGATTTTAAGAAAGCTTTAAAGAGATCTTATTCAAAGATTGATAAAATAAATTTTGATAGAATGAATTATCGAAATGATATAGGTTTTGATTTACTTTAGAAAAGAATGAGAAGTAATGTCTTTATTTTCTTCATCATTGTCATCAAACTCTTTTAATTTTTTTAACCAATAAGCTGCTCCGACCATCCCAATTAATATAAATGTCCAAGTGACAATGTTAGCGATATACCAATTGTCAAGCTGAATACTTCTGAGAAGATCAAAAGGAAAGAAAAGTACTTCTTGAAAAAGCCATCCAAGAGAATAAAAAAAATCTTTTACCATAACTTAAATTATAATACAAAATTAATACATTGAAATATGATTGCAAAAGTATTTCAAAAATTTAATTATACTTCACTAATTGTTTCATCTATTTTATTAATGGGAGTATCATATTATTATACTACTCTTGATATAATCTGGTCTTTTTTTGAATCAAAAATTTTAAATGGGATAATAGTTTTTGGAGCCTTCATGCTGACAATCTACTCAATTGATACTGTTACAAGGCAACTAACAATTGAAAGAGCAAACAGAAATGCCTACCATCTCTTATTGTATCCATTAGTTATATTTTCTTTTCCATTAGAATCACTTGATATGAGATTTATTCTTGGTTCAGCAGCTATTTGGTCTGCCTGGAGAAATACCAGATTGTTTGTTGAAACAGTAAATAATCAAGAAAAAATAAAAAGACTTTTTGATGCTGTTCTCCTTATCACAATTTCTTCTTTACTAATTTTAGAAAACATCTTTATTCTGATAGTTCCTATTATGATTTTATTTATAGGAAATATTAATAGAGATGTTAGATACTTTATAATAATTATTGGAACCCCAATTATAATGATACCGGCAATTAATGTAATTCTAACATTTTTGAACTTAGATAGTGTATTATTTAGTTCGTATTTATTTAATACTTCAAATACATTAGAAATATCTAGGTTTTCTAATTTCGTAGTTCCATTTTCATTTTGGCCTCTTGTTATTGTTATTTTCTACTTTTTAATATCTGTCATTTTAAAGTTAAGAAAGACTGTAGGATTCCAGAGACGATTACTTGATATTATAGGTGTTATTTTCTTTTTTTCGTTCATAACATTTTTTATAACGAATCAAAATATCAGCGGTTCAGAGTTTCACTATATTTCATTAATATTAGTTTACTTCATTTCTCAGATTTTTACAATAAACATTAACAGTATTTATGTAAATCTTATCTTTATGTCTATAATTGCATCGACATTTATTTTTAAATTCATCATATGACAGAAATAAAAATCAGTAAAAAAGCGATCGAAATATTTGAAAAATCAGTAAATGACTACCATGTGTATGATGATATAACACGCAACCCAAATAACCCTTTTGAGAATAAAAGCTTTGAACATCTTTTGTATGAGAAAAATTGGATAGATACGGTTCAGTGGCACTATGAAGATATTATTCGCGATCCCGACATTGATCCAAGTGAGGGAATGAAACTCAAAAGATTGATTGACAGCTCAAATCAAAATAGAACAGAGATGGTTGAGTATATTGATTCATATTTTCTAAACTTATATTCAAGTGTAACCACCAGAGAAAATGCTAAAGTAAATACCGAGAGTCCCGCATGGGCAATTGACAGACTATCTATATTAATTTTAAAAATATATCATATGGAAGAGGAGTCAAACAGAAAAGATGTCTCACAAGATCATAGAAATAATTGTCAAAAAAAATTAAATGTTCTAATTGAACAGAGAGAAGATCTTTCAGAATCAATAGATCAATTATTAATTGACTTGTCCACAGGCATAAAGAAGATGAGAGTTTATAAACAGATGAAAATGTATAATGATGAATCATTAAATCCTGTCTTGTACAAAAAAGATGACTCAGCAAAAGGATAAACCTCTTTTAGTATACAGATTCTCTGCCCTTGGTGATATTGCCATGACAATACCTGTATTAAGATCTTTTTTTAAATCATACCCTAATCAAAAAATTATATTTGTTTCGAGAAATTATGCAAAACCACTTTTTGATGAATTTGATAATTTAGAATTCATTGGGGTTGAATTTAACAAGCAGTATAAAGGTATTCATGGGCTTATAAAGTTATTTAAGCTTATGTTATAAGAACCAAGATCTTAAACTTTTTATTTAGGATAACATTAAAAAAAGTTCAATTTGTTAAAAAGGGAAGAAGTGATCGTAAAAAACTTATAAGAAGAAAAAACAAAATTTTTAAACCATTAACACCAATTCAGTATAGATACTGCGATGTCTTCAGGAGATTAGGATTTCCAGTGGACCTAGTAAATCATGAGTATCCTATAAAGCCTTTTTTGGATAACGATACTGAGGAACAAAAACTACTTTCTTCATGTCAAAATAAAAAGATTATAGGCATTGCACCTTTTGCATCATTCCAAGGTAAAAGCTATCCACTTGATCTTATGCAAAATGTAATTGCTTACCTTCAAAAGTCTCATAGCATATATCTTTTTGGTGGCGGGAAAAATGAATTAAAGCAAATTAAAATTTGGGATAGAGCATATGAAAACGTTTTTGATGTTTCTAAAAACTTCAACCTAGGGCAACAATTAAACATAATGAATTATATAGACCTTATGATTTCTATGGACTCTGCAAATGGACATCTCGCAGCAAATTGTGGAGTTCCTGTTTTGACTATATGGGGAATGACTCATCCTTTTTGTGGTTTCACTCCTTTTGATCAAGCGCCAGAAAATTCAATAGTGATTGACAGGAATTTGTACCCTGCAATCCCTACCTCAATTTTTGGGAATAAAGTTCCAAAAGGTTACAGAAGTGCATTCAGGACTATAGAGCCTAAAAAAATAATTGAAAAAGCATTAAAAATTTTAGAGAATCCTAAACCTCGTCATAACTAATTTCAACCTCATCAGAAGTTATCCTAGCCTGACATGTTAATATGTAACCATCTTCAACCTCATCATCTGTAAGGATTTGGTTATTATCCATTTCAACAGATCCTTTATTAATTTTTGCTAAACAAGTGCTACATATACCACCTTGACATGAATAAGGAGCATCAATATCATTGTCAAGCGCAATATCTAATATAGTCTTATCATCTGCTGTTTCAAGATTATATTCTATATCATCACAAATTATTTTAATCTTCTTAGACATCTACTTATTAATTTTCAGCGCAATATTACTAATAAATTAATTATTTTTTAAAAATAAAATTGTAGATTTATCCCCCAATTTTAAGAGTATGAAGAATTACGATTTATCAGCAAGTTGTAACACTATTGAAAAAAATAGCAGTTTCATGGGTAATTTTAACTCAGAATCTGACTTTAGAATTGATGGCTCATTCGAGGGAAATATAGAAACAAAAGGAAAGGTTGTAATTGGAAAGAATGGAAACATAGACGGTACTATTATTTGTAATTCTGCTGACATCGAAGGTAAATTTAAAGGTACTATTCATGTCGATGATTTATTATCGATAAGATCCTCAGGTGAAGTTCATGGAGACATTGTCATGTCAAAGTTAATAGTTGAGTCAGGTGCTGTTTTCAATGCAAAGTCATCAATGAAAAATGACGAATCTAGTTCTGCACCATTAAAAAAGATTACAAATTTTAACGATACACGTGAAAAAACAGCCTAAACCTTGGCTTATTTTTTCAGGTTTATTTTTGCAGATTGCCATAGTTATGTATGTATTAACAAGACTTGGAAATTATGCTGACTCGTATTTTAAAAAAGAATCAAATCAATTTACTTTAGCATTATCTTTACTTGGTATAATTCTAATTATTTACCTTATAATTTCTCAGACAAAAAATTTAAAATAACTTTTTAAATTTTGACATTAAATGATTTTATAAATATGTATTTATATCTTACATTTGTCGCGCAAAACCTAATCTACTTAGTTTAAGCATGATTTATACAAAAAGCAGATATTTTTTCCTTTCTTTAATAATGTTGTCTGCCTTGTTTGCTGAGGCAAAAGAAGAAGAAAAAGAGCAGACTCTTCAAGAAGAAATTACGGAATATATATATCATCATGTACAAGATTCCCATGACTTTTCATTTTTTTCAACTAAGGATAAAGAAACAGGAAAGAAAAAGTATTATGGCTTTCCATTACCAGTTATATTAGTTGACGAAGGTATTAAGGTTTTCATGTCGTCAAAGTTAGATCATGGAAAAAAGGTAGTTAACGCTTCAGGTAAATATTATAAGTTATACCACGGTAAAATATATGAAACAGATTCAGAAGGTTATATTTCATATGATGATGAGGGAAATGTAACTAATGCTAAGCCTCTTGATCTATCAATTACAAAAAGTGTTTTTTCAATTTTATTGATATCATTATTGATGTTTTGGTTATTTACTTCATTAGCTAAATCTTACAGGGATAACAATCAAATAGCATCTGGAATTGGAAGGTTTTTTGAACCTATCGTGCTGCTTATAAGAGATGAGATTGCTATACCAAGTATAGGAGAACACCATTATAAAAAATATATGAGCTTCTTGCTTACTTTATTCTTCTTTATCTGGTTTTTAAATTTATTAGGTTTAAGCCCACTCGGAGTTAATGTTACTGGAAATATAGCAGTTACATTTGGGCTTGCTTTAATAACTTTTTTAATTACAAACTTGACAGCAAATAAAACATATTGGAAGCATATTTTTTGGATGCCAGGTGTTCCAATATGGTTAAAACCCCTATATAGTACTTTATAGCTTGATAGGATTAATTTTTATTTTTAAAAATTTAGTTGGATCTAGCTTATCACTCGTCCTTGTGTTTTTTATTTCAATAATTGAAGTTCTAGTAGCTCTATTACAAGCTTATATCTTTACGCTTTTATCAGCTCTTTACTTTGGTTTTGCAGTTCAGGAGGACGATCATTAACTTAAAAACAATAATTGTATAATTTAAATAAATAAAAATGGAAATACCTAAAATAGTCGGAGCAGGACTTGTAATTATCGGAACAGGAATTGGTATCGGCCTTATTGGTCGTGGTGCAATGGATGCAATTGGAAGACAGCCTGACGCATCTAATAAAATTCTTGTGGCAGCTATCGTTATAGCAGCTCTTGTTGAGGGAATTGCTTTTGCAGCTTTATTCGCAGTTAACTAATAAAATTAGTTTATGGAAAAATTAATAAGTGAATTTTCATCAGGACTTTTCTTTTGGCAGACTTTAATATTCGTTACTTTAATTTTCTTATTAAGGAAATTTGCTTGGAAGCCTATATTGGATACTATTAATGAGAGAGAAAAATCAATAAGAGATTCTTTAAACTCGGCTAAACAGGCAAAAAAAGGAGAATGAAAAAAGATCAGCAATGAATGAAATCAAAAATCAAGTTGCAGATCTATCAATCGATATCGCTTCCAAAGTATTAGAGCAAGAGCTTGATACTAATAAAAATCATCAAGAGTATATTAACAAACTATTAAAAGAGAAAAAATTTGATTAATAATTATGGGTTTAGAAACTTCCTCTAAAAGATATGCAAAAGCTTTAATAGGCTAGGGACTAGAAAACGATAACCTGGATATTTTATTTAGTGAATTTTCTTCCTTAATTCAAACGTTGGAAGACTCTGAGGACTTAGTAAGTTTTATACATAACCCAACTATATCAAAAGATATCAAGCAGAAAGTTCTAGACGAATTAATTTCAGATAACCTTCCCAATACTTCAATAGTAATTAATCTATTATCGCAAAACAATAGATTGGACATGCTTCTTGATGTATGTAAGGGGTTTATTAAACAATACAATGTTCACAAGGATATAGTTGAAGTTATAGTTACCACTCCTATTGAGATTTCTGAAGATATTGAAAATTCTATACAGGCATACTTGAATTCAATAGAAAATGGAAAAATTAAACTGGTAAAAAAAAGAGATGAATCTTTAATTGCAGGCTTTACAATTGATTACAATAATACTAGATTGGATGCAAGCGTAAAAAAGAGACTTGAGAAGATGAAGAAAGAATTAAAAAAAACAAATTAATAATGAAAAAAATTATTCTTCTTTTTATGATATCATATTTGTTTCAATCATGTATTGCTTTGAAGTTTCCAGATAAAATGGAAATAAATATTTCAGTTCCAGAAGACTATGATATAGAAAAACTTGAAATATTAGTTGATACATTAAGAAGTCAAGCTAAAGACAAGTTTGATATGCAAGTAGAAATAGGTACAGTTAAAAAATTAAAAAAAAAGAAAAAAAATTAAAAATTTAAATAATGCAAAAAATTAAACCAGCTGAGGTATCAGCTTTATTGAAAAAACAATTAGAAACTGCAGATATTCAATCATCTTTTGATGAAGTTGGAACAGTCTTAGAAGTAGGGGATGGAATTGCAAGAGTTTATGGCCTTACAAATGCTGAATACGGTGAGCTTGTATCTTTTGACAGTGGCCTCCAAGGAATGGTACTTAATTTAGAGGAAGACCATGTTGGAATTGTATTATTTGGTCCTTCAAAAGGAGTTAAGGAAGGGGATACTGTTAAAAGAACTAATCAGATAGCTTCTATAAAAGTTGGAGAAGGGATTCTTGGAAGAGTTGTTGATACTCTTGGAAACCCTATAGATGGAAAAGGTCCTATTGAAGGTGAACTATTTGATATGCCAATCGAAAGAAAGGCACCTGGAGTAATTTATCGTCAACCTGTTAATGAGCCACTGCAAACTGGAATAAAATCAATTGATGCTATGATACCTATTGGTAGAGGTCAAAGAGAATTGGTAATTGGAGATAGGCAGACAGGAAAAACAACTGTATGTATTGATACAATCCTAAATCAAAAAGAGTTTTATGATGCAGGAGAGCCTGTTTTTTGTATTTACGTTGCAATAGGTCAAAAGGCTTCAACTGTAGCAGGTATTGCAAAAACTTTAGAAGAAAAAGGTGCTTTAGAGTACACGGTTATAGTTGCAGCAAATGCTTCAGATCCTGCTCCTATGCAAGTATTTGCTCCTTTTTCAGGCGCCTGTATAGGTGAGTATTTTAGGGATACAGGAAGGCC
>LULK01000742.1_pt1 | contig 12404 bp, 8 predicted proteins | sample 728181 | NCBI WGS metagenome assembly LULK01 (sample SAMN03860291, study PRJNA289734) | marine metagenome | biome: seawater column; feature: ocean; material: water; isolation source: Red Sea water column Station 169 - depth 10m | place: Saudi Arabia: Red Sea | collected 2011-10-15 | depth 10 m | reverse complement strand
GAATAATAAGAGATTCCTTGATAATCAGGCTCTTTATATTTGAGGTTTGACCAAGAAGGTTTTTTCATACCTTTCCATATATTAAATGCATCCAGTCTCCATTCTGTCATCCATTTTGGTTCATTCTTTTTCTTTGAAATAGCAACAACGATTTCTTCACTAAGTCCCACAGGAAAGGTTTCAGAGTCTATATCTGTGTAAAAACCATACTCATATTCTTTAGTTTCGAGTTGTTTCTTTAATTCTTCTTCAGTGTAAGCCATAAATAACCTTTAAACATTCGCAAATATACAATTAAATCAAGGTTTTTTAAATATTTTTAAGTGTTAATAAATCTATAATTATCTTAGAAATTATAACCATCTTTAACAGATCATTTAGCTTAAATTTGAAAAATGGATGATAAAAATAATCAAGAGGAAAATGAACTTTCTAAAATTAGTGAAGGTGAACTAATAAAAAAGATTACTAAGTCTTTCAAGAATACTAATAAATCAACAATTATTGATATTGGGGATGATGCTGCATTATTAAAGTTTGATAAAACCAATGTTACAATCTCACAAGATATATTAGTAGAAGGTGTACACTTTGACTTATCCTACATGCCTCTTAAACATTTAGGTTATAAAAGCGTTATTGTTAATATTTCTGATATTATATCAATGAACGTAAAACCTTCACATATTTTGGTATCAATTGCAGTTTCAAATAGATTTAAGATAAATGCTCTTGAAGAATTATATGAAGGAATTAATTTGGCTTGTAAAAATTATAATATTGATTTAATAGGGGGAGACACTACATCTTCAAATAAAGGTTTAATGATTTCGGTCACATGCATAGGTAATACAAAAACTAGAAAAATTATTGAAAGAGGTGGTGCTAAAGTTGATGATTTATTAGTAGTATCAGGTGACTTAGGTGCAGCTTACATGGGTCTTCAAGTTTTAGAAAGAGAGAAGAATGTTTTTGAAGTTAACCCAAATTCTCAACCTGATCTTAGTCAATACACATACTGTATACAAAGACAATTAAAGCCTGAGGCTAGAGTAGATGTTATTAATTATCTAGAAGAGTTAAAAATTATTCCAACCTCAATGATAGATATTAGTGATGGCCTATCAACAGAAATTAATCATTTATCTTCGGCTTCAGGATTATCATTTCATATTGTTGAGGATCAAATTCCAATATCTGATAATACAAAAAGCACATGTGAAGAATTTAAAATTGACACCTCTATAGCATCTCTAAACGGAGGTGAAGATTATGAGCTTTTATTTACTACTTCAAAAAAAAATCTAAAAAAAATTCAACAATCTGACTACCTATCAGTTATTGGGACTTGTGTAAATAAAAAGAACGATAATTGTATGATTACTAGTTTAGGTCAGAAAATTAATATTAATAGTTCTGGTTGGGATTCTTTTAGTGTCAATAATTAACCAAGAGCTACGTCAAGTGACATCATTATTATAAAGCCGCCTATAAAACCAAGAGTAGCAATATCAGTATATTTATCTAATTGAGTCTCTGGGATTACTTCTTCTACTACAACAAATATCATTGCACCTGCAGCAAATGCTAGGGCATATGGAAGTATAGGTGTAAAGAATGTAACAGCAAGTGCACCTATAACTCCAGCAACTGGTTCAACGATTGCAGATAGTTGCCCATACCAAAAACTTTTTCGTTTACTTAATCCTGACCTTCTAAGTGGCATTGCAACGGCAATGCCCTCTGGAAAATTCTGAAGACCAATACCAAACGCTAATACAACAGCTCCTGCAATTGATGCTTCAGGAATACCAGCTGCTACTCCACCAAATAATACTCCTACTGCAAGACCCTCAGGAATATTGTGAAGAGTAACTGCAAGTGTAAGAAGAGTTGTTCGCCTCCATGGAGTCTTTATCCCTTCTGGTTCTTTAAAATTTATATGAATATGAGGAAGAACCTTATCAACTCCAAATATAAATAATGCACCTAATCCAAAACCAATAGCTGCAGGCATAACTTTAATAAACCCATCACCAGCACTCATTTCAATAGCAGGAAATAATAGGCTCCAAAAGCTAGCTGCAACCATAACCCCTCCAGTAAATCCAAGCATACCATCTAAAGCCATCCTACTCATTGTCTTAAATAAGAAAACAGTTGAAGCTCCTAGCGCAGTAACTCCCCAGGTAAAAAGTGTCGCATATAAAGCTCCAACAACAGGGTTTAAACTTGAAAAGTATTCAATTATTTGGTCCATCTTTGTATATTAGAAATCAATTCTGCAAAACTATAAAATTTAAACAGCTTGGAGAAATATGACTATATAATTTGTGGTGGTGGTGCGTCAGGTTTATTACTTTCAAATGCATTTATTAAAGATGAATTCTTCAATGATAAAAAAATACTAATTATTGAAAGAGAGAGTAAAACTTTAAATGACAAAACATTTGGTTTTTGGAATGATAAAGAATCTGTACTTGATGATATGGTTTTTAAAGAGTGGGAGTTCGCAGAGTTTAAAGATTCAAGTTCTTACAATACACATTAGAAACAAAATTTTAAAAGCCTCAAATTTTAAATATTTAAATTCAAATATTAATGAAATTGATGAAAAAAATAGAATAGTTAAAACGGATGATGGTGAATTTAGTTCTTCAATTATTTTTTCAAGTATTTATAATGAAGTTGATTTCAAAAAATATCCCTTGTTAAAACAACATTTTATCGGATGGACTATTGAGACTAAAAGCAAGAGTTTTGATGACAACAAAATAACTTTTATGGATTTTAGTGTTGATCAAAAAGATGAAATTAGATTTATGTACATATTACCATTTTCAAAAAATAAAGCCTTGGTTGAATATACTCTATTCTCAAAAGAGTTAATAAGTGATAATGAATATGAAAAAGAAATTAAAAGTTATCTTAAAAAAAATAATATTATAAATTATTCCGTTAAAGATAAAGAAAAGGGTATGATCCCCATGACATGTTACCCTTTCTTTGAGAATAATACGGATAATTATTTTCAAATTGGAACTGCTGGTGGATGGTCTAAACCAAGCACAGGTTACACCATTAAAAATTCAATAAAAAAAATCGATATTATAGTTTCGTCCTTGAAACAAAAGAAACCTTTATCAAAAATTAGATTTAAAAATAGATTTTGGTATTATGACCTTTTATTTTTGGATGTTTTAATTGCTTCAAAGGGTAAAGGATCTAAAGTTTTTTCTGACCTATTTAAAAATAACGATCCAATAAAAATATTTAAATTTTTAGATGAAAAAACATCAGTTATAGAAGAGCTTTCTATATTTCTCTCGGTTGATATTAAGACTTTTGTTAGGTCTTTATTTAAAAGAATTTCAAATCTCTCTATTTAATAGAGTTTTAGAAAATTGATTCAACTTTCTCTTGGTATCGTTATCTAATTCTAGCTTGTTAATTAGTTGATCTGCTTTGTCAAAATAAACTTTAACTTTATTTTTTACATACTTCAATGCACCCGAAGTTTCATAAAATAATTTGATAGAATTAATTTTTTCCGATTCGGTTATTTCATTGGAATTAAAAATATTTTCAAATTCTAATTTCTTTTCTGACTCTAATTTTAAGTTTGTGAAAAGATATAATAAGGTTTTCTTCTTTTCTATAATATCCCCCCCTATTTTTTTTCCAAACTTTTCCTGATCTCCGAAGCAATCAAGTAAATCATCTTCTAATTGAAAAGCTATCCCAAGATTCAATCCTATTTCATATAATAGATTAGTATTTAAATCATTAGCCTCTGCAACAATACCTCCAAACATAAATGAACAGCCTATGAGAACTGCTGTTTTATTTTTAATCATCTCAAAATATTCATTCTCCGTAATGTCATTTTTAGATGCAAAATCCATATCTGCTTGTTGGCCTTCACAAACTAGTCTTGATATTTCAGTAAGTTTTTTTGATAAATGTATATATTTTGAGTCTTGATATTGGTTTAAAACCTCGTATGAGATTATAAGCATTACGTCTCCAGATAAAATCCCAGTATTATTATCCCATTTTGAATTTATAGTCTTTTTACCTCTTCGCAACATAGAATTATCCATGATATCATCATGTGCCAAAGTGAAATTGTGAAAAATTTCTAACGCTGCTGCTGCTGGAAGTGTGTCAGATATTTTACCCCCCAAAAGTTCAGATACATTTAATGCTATTATTGGTCTTAATCTTTTACCCCCGGATTCTAAAAGATATTTTACAGGATTGTATAGGTTTTCTGGTTTAATGTATTTTAGTTCTTTTTTTAGGTAATCCTCAAAAATTTTAATGTATTCAGTCATTGTTATTAATTGATTCAAAAATAAATATACTTTTTAATTTATTGTTAATTTTTTATTAATCATTTGTTTAATTCAATTGTTTAAATTTAATTTGCAGTCATTTTAATCATGAAGAAAGAATATTCTGAAACTGAAATAAAAATTAAAACTGCGGCTAAATCTCTTTTTTTAAAAAAGGGTTATAGTGCTACAACTACCAGAGAGATTGCAAAGGAGTCTGACATTAACCTAGCACTGTTAAATTATTATTTCACAAGTAAATGGAAATTATTTGAAATAATAATGTTCGAGACTCTTTTCGATTTCTTAAGTAAAATGGTAGAGGTCTATAATGATGAAAAAACTTCATTAGAAGAAAAAATTAAACTCACATGTGAGAAATACATAGACATGACAATAGCTGAACCCCTACTTCCAACTTTTGTATTAAATGAACTAAAAAACAATCCTACTTCCTTTTTAAAAATGCCATCAACTAAAATGATTATGAAGTCAAGGCTTGTTGCACAATATCAAGAAGGGGTAAAAAAAGGAATATATACTAAAGTAGAGCCAATCCATTTTGTAACAAATATTATGAGCTTAATAGTTTTCCCATTTATGTGTAGCCCAATATTAAAGAAGATGGAGAAGCTTAATACAAAGGAGTTCAATACACTTATGCTAGAGAGAAAAAAATCAATCCCTAAATGGATAATCAAAATGATAAAAAAATGAGAAAACTTTTATTAGTACTATTTATATCAAACATATGTTATTCTCAATCAGAGGTGGTTAGCTTAAGCATAGAAGATGCCGTAAAATACGGAATTGAAAATAACAGAAATTTAAAGAATGCGGAGAGAGAAATACAAATGGCATATCAGGAAAGGTGGAAAACTATCGCAATCGGACTGCCTAATGTATCACTAGATTTAAACTATTTAAATAACTTAGAACTCCCAACTTCATTAATTCCTGCTGAATTTTTTGGTGGAAACAAAGGAGATTTTTCTGAGATTCAGTTTGGCACAGAACAGACTGCGATTGGATCTGTTAGAATGGAGCAATTATTATTTGATGGTTCATGGTTAGTTGGTTTAGAATATAGTAAAATCTTTCTTGCAACTTCTGAAAATTTTTATGAAAAAACATTGCTGGAAGTAAGAGAAGGCATTGTTAAACTGTATAGTCTTGTTGCCACCCTCAATGAAGGAATCTCTCTTTTAGAAAACAACCTTGAAAACTTCAAAAAAGATCTTAATGAGGTAAATGAACTATACAAAAATGGGTTTCAAGAGGAAGAGAATGTAGAACAAATAAGGATAACACTTGCACAAGCAGAACTTTCTTTACTTCAGGCAATTAAAACTAGAGACAACCAAATAAATCTTTTAAAATTAGTTTTAGGCATAAACATTAATGATGAATTGGTTCTTGTAACATCCCTAGATGACTTTATAGGAAATAATGTAGTTTTTGGAAATTCATTTGAAGATTTTGACACAGATAAAAATGTTGATATAAAAATTTCACAAAATATGTTTGATACAAAAAGAATTGAATACAAATTGGAAAAATCAAAACAGCTACCAAAGATTTCTGGTTTCGTCAGTGGAACATATACTGGATACAATAATGAATTTAACTTCACTGATAAATCACAAAGTTGGTTTGGCTCCTCAGTGGTAGGAGTTAATTTAGAAATTCCATTATTCAATGCAAATAGGATGAACGTATCATCTCAAAAGGCCAAGATTGCTATGGAACAAGCTAGAGCAAACCTTGAGGAGCAAGAAGAAAAGACTCAGGCTGAAGTTATACAAAAGCTTAATGACTATCAATTGGCTAACAAATCTCTTAGTGTTAATGAACAAAACATGAATCTAGCCATCTCAATTGAAGATAAGAATTCAATAAAATTTTTTGAAGGCTTAGTTTCATCATTTGAACTTAGACAAGCGCAAATTCAATTATTAGATTCACAACAAAAATATTTGAATTCTGTGATAGAATTGATTTCAATTAAAACCGAATTAGAAACTTTATACAACAATTAATCATGAATAAACTCTACGCATTATTTATAGCTACAATAATAATTGGATGTGACTCGTCAAGAAATTTATCTATAGAAAGTCTTATAGAAAACAAAGATTTGGATGAATTAAAAAAAAGGAAAAAAGAATATGTAGATCAAATGAACATAATGAAAGTTGAACTAAACGAGATAAACAATGGTATTTCCTTTTTAGATGAAAACGAAAGACTTACTCTTGTATCAGATTATGAGATTAAACAGCAAGAGTTTAACAGTTACATTGAGACTCAAGCAAATCTTAAAACCAGAAAAAATATTCTAATTCTTTCAGAGTTTCAAGGTACATTAGAACGAGTTTTTGTAGAAGAAGGTCAAGAAGTAAGGAAAGGTGCTTTATTAGCTCAAATTAATGACTCTGGTCTTCAAGAACAATTAGAGCAGTTGGTAATTCAGACAAATTTTGCAAAAGAAAATTTTGAAAGGGTTCAAAGGCTTTGGGATAACAATATTGGATCTGAAATGCAATACCTAAAAAGTAAAGCAGATTATGAAACAAGTCAAAAGGGAGTTGAACAAATGAGAGACATGCTCTCAAAAACAAAAATTTATGCACCATTTGATGGAACAATAGATGAGATTATATCAAACCCAGGATCTAATTTAATACCTGGAATTAGTCAAATACTAAGATTAGTAAACCTTGAAAAAGTTTATGCGGAGGCTTTTGTGTCTGAGAAGTATATATCTAATGTTAATACCAAAACGGAGGCATTAGTTAGAATTCCTCTTTTAGGTAAAGAAATAAAATCAGTTATTACTCAAACTGGGAACTTTATAAACCCAAATAACAGGACATTCCGCATTGAAGTGCCTGTTGAAAATCCCGATAAAAAAATAAAGCAAAACTTAGACGCCAAGATTAGAATAAACATCTACAAAAAAGATGATGCATTGGTAGTACCGTTAAGAATAATCAGAGAAGATGCCTCTGGAGAGAATTATTTGTATGTAATGAATGAAGATGTAAAAGAGGGGGTATATATTACTAAAAAAACATATGTAAAACTTGGTAATAAAAGCAATAAAGATGCTGAAGTGGTTGACGGTCTAAATGTAGGTGATTTAATTGTTCTTGAAGGAGCTAATATTGTAGAGGACTCTCAAAGAGTTAAACTAATCAAATAGAATGAATAAAAAAAACAGGGAGTTTTTTCTCTCAAGTTGGGCAATAGAGAATAAAACCATTATATATATTTTAATGGTTATTTTTCTTATCTCAGGAATTACTGCATACAATACAATGCCAAGAGAACCATTTCCTGAAATAAATACTACAAATGTTTTTGTTGCAACAGTTTTTCCAGGAAACAGTGCTGAAGAGATTGAGAAACTAGTCACTAACCCATTAGAAGAGGAAATAAAGGGAGTTAAAGGTCTTGTTGAACTTGAATCGAGCTCATATGAAGGTATATCAGTAATAAATGTTGAGTTTGATGATGAGGTATTAATTGAAGTGGCGAGGCAGCGAGTAAAGGATTTAGTTGACAATGTAACTGTAAGGGATGACTGGCCTACTTTTAACAATTCAAAAATTGATCCAAGTGTTACAGAGTTCGACTTTGCTGAGAGATACCCAGTACTCAATATAACTTTATTAGGAGATTATACTGTTGAAGAGTTAAAAAAATATGCTGAATATCTTGAACTCAGAATTGAGAGGTTACCTGAAATCAAATCTGTAGAAATTAGAGGGCTTCAAGATTTTGAGGTAGAGATTGCTGTGGATCCTTTTATGATGAATTCGACCAAAACAAGTTTTACAGATATAATATCATCAATATCTCAAGAAAATGTTACAATTTCAGCTGGAAACATTGTTTCAGACGGTCAAAGAAGAAATGTTAAGATTGTTGGAGAAATTTCGTCTCCTGATGAGTTAGAAAATATTATTGTTAATACAAACAAAGGTCCAGTTTACCTAAAAGACGTTGCTTCTGTTTCATTTAAGGAGAAAGAGGCAACATCATATGTAAGGTACTTTGAGAAAAAAACTGTAGGTCTAGAAGTTATTAAAAGAGGTGGAGAAAATGCAATTTTTGCATCCAATTCAATTAGAGAAATAATTGATAAGGCTAAAGTAAATTTTCTTCCTTCAAATCTAGAAGTTAATGTGATTAACGATCAATCTGACTATACCATAAATTCAGTTAATGACTTAATGAATAACCTAATATTTGGGATAATCTTAGTCGTTTCTGTTATCACATTCTTTTTGGGAATTAGAAATGCTCTATTTGTTGGTTTTGCAATACCAATGTCAATGTTCCTATCATTATTTTTTCTGTCCTTATTTGGATTTACCCTTAACAGAATGGTACTATTTGGATTGGTAATGGGGCTAGGACTTTTAGTTGATAATGGAATAGTTGTAGTGGATAATATTTACAGACTCATGAAAGAAGAGGGGCTTTCAAGAATTCAAGCAGCAAAACTTGGAATTGGTGAAGTAGCACTCCCTATAATTGTTTCTACAGCAACAACAATTGCTGCTTTTATACCACTTGGAACATGGCCAGGAATTATAGGAGAGTTTATGATTTATTTTCCAATTACACTTTCTGCAATTCTTGGTTCATCTCTAATTGTAGCAATCTTTTTCAATTCAATGCTTGTGTCAAATTTCATGACGGTTGAAGAAAATGAGTTAAATAATAAAAACCTTTACAGGGCTACATATTTTTTAGGAAGTATTGGAATTATTTTTCTGATTTTTAGTTCAACTAGGATTTTTGGCTCACTATTTCTATTGATAACTATTTTTCTTTGGCTTTATAAAATATTCTTAAAAAAGCAGATTGATAAATTCAAGGATAAAATTTTACCAGTATTAGAAAATAACTATTCAAAATTTTTAGCATATGCATTATCTGGTATTAAGCCATATCTATTTATTTCAGGTACTTTTGGAATATTTATCTTCTCTATTTTTTTAATGGGTATTTTCCCTCCTAAAATCGAGTTTTTTCCAGATAATGAGCCCCAACAAATTTTAGTTTCTGTTGAATACCCAGAAGGAACGGACATATTAAAGACAAATGAGACATCAAGACTTGTTGAAAACGAAATATACAGCGTTATCAATAACCCAAAGTATTTAGATACGAACTATAATTTTTTAGTTGAATCATCAATTACAAATGTTGGAGATGGAGCATCAGATTCCTCCTTGGGATCAGGGGGAACTCCTCATAAATCTCTAATAACCATGACAATGAGGGAATTCAAATATAGAAGAGGTTTATCAAGTGAAGACCTTAGAAAAGAGATACAACTAAATTTGATTGAAAAATTTCCTGGAATTGCAATTTTAGTTGAGAAAGACTCTCAAGGTCCACCCTCTAGTTATCCTGTTAATATTGAGATATACGGTGACGACTATGAGCAGCTTATTGAGACTGCTATTTCGATGAAAAATTTCTTAAATCAGGAAAATATAGAAGGTATTGAACAATTAAAAATAGATGTAACCAAGAGTAAACCTGGCTTAGAATTCTTGGTTGATAAAAAGAAGGCTGGAGAATTAGGTATTCCTGCTGGCCTTGTAGGTCAAACTATTAGAAATTCAATAATTGGTACCAAAGCTGGAGTATTTAAACTCGATGGCGAGGATTATGAGATTAATGTTAGATTTGAAAATGAGTTTAAAAATGATTTAAGTTCAATACTAAATCAAAATATAATATTTAGAGACCAATCTTCAGGAGTTATTAAAGAAGTTCCAGTAGCATCTGTTGTTCAAGAAAAAAATACTGCAGCATTTAATGCAATTAAACATATAGATTTACAAAGAGTTGTTACCCTATACTCTTCAATTTTAGCAGGTTCTAATGCAAATCAAATTGTTAACACAGCAGAAATAGCTTTAAGTGGATTTGAGACACCTGAAAATGTAAGTTTCAAGTTCACTGGAGAAATTAAGGAACAAGAAGAAAATCAAGAATTTTTATCTTCAGCTCTTTTAACTGCTATTTCTCTTATAATTTTATTGTTAGTCTTTCAATTTAATTCTGTTTCGAAACCATTGATTGTTCTAATTTCAATCATATTAAGTTTTACAGGTGTTTTTCTTGGGATAGTTATTTTTAATTTAACGTTTAGTATTTTGATGACAATGCTTGGTATCATATCATTAGCTGGAATAGTAGTAAATAATGCTGTTGTATTAATAGACTACACAGACCTTTTATTCAAAAGAAAAAAAATTGATTTGAATCTATCAAAAAAGGAATTAATTGACAAAGATTCAGCTCTTGAACTAGTTAAGATAGCGGGAAAGGCCAGACTCAAACCAGTTTTATTAACTGCCATTACAACAATTTTTGGTTTAGTTCCTCTTGCTGTTGGCCTTAATATTGATTTCTTCACTTTACTATCAGATTTTAATCCAAATATCTATTTTGGAGGTGATAACGTAATTTTTTGGGGACCTCTTGCTTGGACTGTTATTTTTGGAATCACTTTTGCAACTTTTCTAACCTTAGTTATTGTCCCAACAATGTACTTTTTAATACATCTTGGTCGAATCAAACTAAAAAATATCTAGTTATATTTACATATAATTTGTATGAATCGAACTAACAATTGTGGGGAACTATCTAAAGCTAACATTAATCAAAATGTAAAACTTTCTGGTTGGGTAAATAAGGTTAGAGAAAAAGGCTTTATTATTTGGATCGACCTAAGAGATAGATATGGCGTTACACAATTAGTATTTGATAAAGAGAGATCAAGTGAAGAGCTGTTTGATGCAGCCAGTAAAATTGGTAGAGAGTTTGTAATTGAAATTGAAGGAACTGTTATAGAAAGAAAAAATATTAATGAAAAAATAAGTACAGGAGAAATAGAAATTCTTGTATCAAATCTCAAAGTTCTAAACAAATCTCTAGTTCCACCATTTACTCTTGAAGATGAATCAGATGGCGGTGAAGAATTAAGAATGAAATACAGGTACCTTGACATCAGAAGAGAACCAGTAAAGGAAAATTTAATTTTTAGGCACGAGTTATCACTTGAAGTGAGAAATTATCTTTCGGATAATGGATTCATTGATATTGAGACTCCATGTTTGATTAAGTCCACCCCAGAAGGTGCAAGAGACTTTATTGTTCCAAGTAGACTTAACCCTCAACATTATTATGCATTACCTCAATCACCTCAAATTTTCAAACAGTTGTTGATGATAGGTGGACTTGATAAATATTATCAAATAGTAAAATGTTTTAGAGATGAGGATTTAAGAGCTGATAGACAACCCGAGTTTACTCAAATTGACTGTGAAATGTCTTTTGTAAATCAAGAAGATATTTTTAAGCAATTTGAAGGATTAATGTCCAGATTATTTTCTAAATTTTTAAAACAAGATAATGTTAAGTTTGAAAGAATGACCTATAAAGATGCCATAGAAAATTATGGGATTGACAAACCTGACCTTCGATATGATATGAAAATCACTGATATAACAAATGAAGTAAAAGGTAAAGGTTTCCAAGTTCTAGATACCAATGACTTTTCATGTTGTATTAAAGTTGAAAATAAATCTGAACTTACAAGAAAAGAGATTGATAGCTTAACTGAATGGATTAAAAGACCACAAATTGGTGCTACTGGACTATTGTGGATTAAACATAATGTAGATTCTTCAGTAAAATCCTCATTTGATAAGTTTTTTACAGAAGAAGATTTAAAATTAGTTATAGAAAAAGTATCTTCTAAGCCTGGAGATATAATATTTATTTTATCTGGTAACAAGACGGAATCTTTGACTCAAATTGGCTCATTAAGGATAGAGCTTGCAAAAAGATTTGAATTGATTAATTATCAAAAAATTTGCCCAATTTGGGTTACCGATTTTCCTCTTTTTGAATGGGATGAGGATGAAAAAAGATTTTTTTCCATGCATCATCCTTTTACATCAGTTAAACCTGAACATTTAAAATTGTTAGACACAGAGCCTGAAAAAGTTATTGCAAATGCATATGATTTAGTTC
>LULK01000921.1_pt1 | contig 12508 bp, 13 predicted proteins | sample 728181 | NCBI WGS metagenome assembly LULK01 (sample SAMN03860291, study PRJNA289734) | marine metagenome | biome: seawater column; feature: ocean; material: water; isolation source: Red Sea water column Station 169 - depth 10m | place: Saudi Arabia: Red Sea | collected 2011-10-15 | depth 10 m | reverse complement strand
ATGTGTATAAGAGACAGATCTAATACCCTCATCAGCCATCACTAAATCATTCATTCCTTCTGCATTTCTTCCTTCTACAGGAAGTATTTCTCTGTCAAAGTATTTTGATTCAGTTGCATGAGCAGCTTTCTGATGGCTTTCAAGTGCAAACTTGTCTAAATCTTCACGAGATAAATTCCATTTATCAGCTACAAGTTCTGCACCTGTGAATTGTGAAAAAAATACTCCTGGATATCTTTCTTTCATACCTTCAGAATCAAAAGGCAACCCATGGCCAGCATCGTAACCATCTTTGACGGCAGCACCAATTGGGACCATAGACATTACTTCAACTCCACCGCCAATTACAATATCTTGAGTGCCAGACATTACTGCCTGTATTGCAAAATGAATAGCTTGTTGAGATGAGCCACACTGTCTGTCTACAGACGTACCGGGAACTGATTCAGGAAAAGAAGAGGAAAGAATCGCATTTCTAGCAACATTTCCTGATTGCGCACCAACTTGGTCAACACAACCAAAAACTACGTCATCTACAAGAGCTGGATCCATATCCAATCTTGTTACTAACTCATCTAAAACTTTAGCTCCTAAATCTGCTGGATGCCATAGACTAAGTCTTCCATCTCTTTTGCCACCGGCAGTTCTAACTGCCTCTACTATGTATGCTTTTTCTGCCATAAAAAAACCCCTACTAATAAATTGATTGATTAATAGGGATTATTGTATCAAAAAATTATTTTGATTTACTTGAAATGTAAGATGATCTTATTTCTTTAACAAGTTTATCTCTAATTTTGGTATTCTCTTTTAAGAAAGTGCTTGCTTTGACTTTTCCTTGACCAATACTCTCACCATCAAGTTTGTAAAATGCACCGGATTTATCAACCAAGCCCAACTTGTTACCGTAATCTAAAATTTCGCCTTCTTGGTTGATGCCTTGACCATACATAATCTGGAATTCAGCCTGTTTGAAAGGAGGTGACACTTTATTTTTAACAACTTTGACTCTGGTTTCATTACCCATCACTTCGTCGCCTTCTTTTACAGAACCTATTCTTCTGATATCTAATCTTACAGATGAATAAAATTTCAGAGCATTGCCACCAGTGGTTGTTTCTGGACTTCCAAACATAACACCGATTTTCATTCTAATTTGATTAATGAAAACAACCGTTGCTCCTGATCTTTGAATGTTACCAGTTATTTTTCTTAATGCCTGAGACATTAAACGAGCTTGTAAACCAACATGATGGTCTCCCATTTCTCCTTCAATCTCTGCTCTTGGAACTAATGCTGCTACAGAGTCTATTATCACCAAATCAACATTTTTTGATTTCACCAACATATCTGCAACTTCAAGTGCTTGTTCTCCAGTATTTGGTTGAGACAAAATAAGTTCATCAATATTTACACCAAGCTTCTCTGCATATTGAGGATCAAGAGCATGCTCAGCATCAATAAATGCACACACACCACCTTCTTTTTGACATTGAGCAATTATCTGAAGCGTCAACGTTGTCTTTCCAGATGATTCTGGTCCATATATTTCTGTGACTCTCCCTTTTGGAATTCCACCAATGCCAAGTGCAATATCGAGACCCAATGAACCTGTCGAAATAGAAGGAATATCTAATTTTTCTTGATCGCCCATTCTCATTACGGTTGAACCGCCACCAGACTCTTTTTCAAAATGTAAATTTATATCTTTTAAAGTGTCTTTAAGTGATTTACTGGAAATTTCTTTAGATTTTGATTTAGGCATAACTAAGCTCCTTGATTTACTGTATATTTATACAGTATATATGATATTTTGAATTTTTTAAATAGTTTTATGTAAATTTAAAAATTAGTAGGCTAAAATTCAAACTTCTCAAGTAATTATGACATACGTAGTAACAGAATCATGCATTAAATGTAAATACACTGACTGTGTTGAAGTATGTCCTGTTGATTGCTTTTACGAAGGTCCTGAATTTCTTGTAATTGATCCCGAAGAATGCATTGATTGTGGTTTGTGTGAGCCAGAGTGCCCTATTGAAGCTATAAAAGCTGATGATGAGCTACCTCCAGATCAAATTGAATTTATAGAAATAAATTTAAAGCTAGCTGAAGTATACGAAAATATTACCGAAGCTAAAGACCCTCTTCCTGAGGCAGAAAAATATAAAGATATTAAAAATAAAAAACAGTTCTTATAAAAAATGAGTCAAGCCTGCTGTAAGAATTAAACCACCGAAAAAAACTAACACTGATTTACCAAATTTTTTATAGGCTTTATTTATTAATCTTGGCATTAATATTAATGCCGCCAACATTCCAATTGCAAAAGGTAACAAAACATTAAAATTTAAATTTGCAATACTCTGTATTATTAACGTATAGGCGCCAACAGATAGTAAGAATGCGCTTCCAGAAATACCTGGAAAAAGTAAAAAAGAACATGCGATAAAACCAAGAATTGCTAACAAAATCATTTTAGGTTCCTCACTGCTGTACATTTGAAAGCTACTTAAACTTAAACCAATAAAAATTGCTAAGAATAATGTTATATAAAAGCTCATACCTTGAGAAATATTTTCCTTAAGATAAATATTTATAATTAAAAAGACTCCATATCCAATCATTAAAATAGCAATAAGAATATTAAAAATATCTGTAAAGTTTTCATACAAATAATTAATTAGCGAAGAAAATAGAAAAACACTTAAAACCATTCCTATTAAAAGAGGAATTATCAGACTAAATCCTTTCAATTGAGTTAAAAAAGCTAATATTCTTTCATAAACTCCAAACATTAATGCAACAGTAGCGCCAGATATTCCTGGCAATAATTCTGATATTCCAATGAAGATTCCGGCTATAAAATATTTTATTTGATCTTTCATAGCTCATTGCCCTCTTCAGAGATTCCTGGCAGCATGGGCACAAAAGAAACATCATCAAATTCTTCTTCATTGATTTCATTTTTTTCATTTACCGAAATTACATTAAGTTTTTGATCTTTACCACCTACTGGTATGACCAATTTTGCATTTGGTTTGAGAGCGGACACTAAATCATCTGGGAAAACCCTTGGTGCTGCTGCACATAAAATACCATCATATTTAATATTTTTTTTCCAATCTTGATATCCATCTCCATGTTTGAAAAATACATTATCTATACTTAGATTTGATAAATTCTTTTTTGCCTCTTCAACCAATGGCTTTATTCTTTCGATTGCATCTACTTTTTCACTAAAAAATGATAAAACTGCTGATTGGTAGCCACATCCAGAACCAAGTTCTAATATGTTTTCAAAAATTTTGCCTCTTGAATTTGTGTGAGATATTAATAACTCAGTCATTCTTGCAACAATGTAGGGCTGAGAAATTGTCTGACCATATTGAATCGACCATGATCTATTTTCATATGCTCTAGACCACAAAGCCTCTTCAATGAACAGGTGTCTTGGTACTTGTGACATAGCGTCAAGAACTCTAAAGTCTTTGATACCCATATCAAGAAGATTTTCTATCATATCCTCTCGGACCCTTCTAAATGTAAAACCTGAGCTATTCATTCAAAACTTGAGTTATTTCATCAATAAAATTTCCAGAATTTAAACTGTAATCTAATACAGTTAAGGATACATAACCATTTTTAACAGCTTCGGCATCTGTCATATATTTATCCTCTAAGGGCTCACCAGATATATTATATTTGTACCTATATATATTTGATGATGAATCATCAACCCTGATTGGCTTTGCAGGAACATCTCTTTTGGACAATCCAGTAGCTAAAACTCCTTTGAATTCGTTTTGATTAATATCAGGAAAATTAATATTGATAACTTTGCCTACAAATGCATTTGATGAAATTAGTTTTTCGATTAATTCAACTGATTTTTTAGAAATAAAATTTATGTCTTTTGCATTATAGGAGGCAACTGAAATTGCAATTGGAGGATACTTCAGATTTCTTCCACCAATAGCAGCTCCAACAGTACCTGAATATAAAACATCATTACCAATATTTGCGCCATGGTTTATACCGGAAATTACATTATATTTTTAGCATCATAACCATCATCGTTTGTTAACAATACCTTCATAACTTTTCTCTTAAATTAACAAGACTTTGAACAGCTATTGCTTTGTTCTCACCAATAATACCAATTTGCTCAGAAGTCGTTGCTTTCAAACCTATCTTTGAAACTGATATTTTTAGGATCTCAGATAATTTATTCAAAATTTGCTCTCTCCAAGGATTAATCTTTGGATATTCACAAATTATAGTTGTATCAATATTAAATATCTCAAGATTTTTTTTATCAAGGATATTCAGACAATGATCAATGATTTTTCGGCTATCTAGATTTTTATTTTTTGGATCTTTATCAGAAAAAAATAATCCTATGTCGCCTGAGCCAGTGGCTCCAAGAATTGAGTCTGCAATTGAATGCAACAATACGTCACCATCAGAATGTGCAACTATTCTATAGTTACAATCAATCTTACAACCTCCTAATATTATTCCATCTCCATTCTCGTATCTATGCAAGTCAAATCCAATTCCACCTATATTCAAAAAGTTATTAAGCATTTCTAAATCGCTTTTTTCAGTTATTTTTATATTTGATCTTCTTCCTTTGACTTTTGATAACGATAAATTTGAATACTCAATTGCATAAGATTCATCAGGACATTCAACTTCGTCTTCTATGCATTTATTTAATGAGTTACGAAGATCTTCTAGCCTACATATCTGAGGAGTTTGAACTAAAAGAAATTTATCCTTATCTTTTGTAATGTCGTTCTCACCAACAAGCTTAATTGAATCATAAACGGGTGTATATAAAAATGAACAACTTACATTTGTATTTAGAATATCTTTATACAAATTAGCAATATCCGCTTCAGAAATATTTGGTCTTACGGCATCATGAGTTATTACAAACTCAAAGTCTTTATAATCAAGAGCTAAAGCATTTTTAATAGAATCCTGTCTTGAATCTCCTCCATGAACAAATTCAACTTTTTTAGAATTGTAAAAATCCTGTTTTTTAATAAATTCATCATTTTTAGAAATTGCTATTATTACTTTCTTAACATATTTTGATACCAAAAATGGATAAACTGAATTTTCAATAACTGACTTTCCATTTAATTGCATGTATTGCTTAGGTGTGTCGCCTCCAAACCTTTCTCCAGAACCAGCAGCAGCAATTATTACTAGTAAACTATTTTCTTTCATCTTCTTCTATTTCATCTTCTTTGAAGGTAATAAATTCCTCTTCAGGATAAGTAAGATTTAATTTTTCTCTTGCAAAATTTTCTATATGATCATTTGAATCTTGTGCATTCTGGATTTCAAATTCTAAAATTTCATTTTTTTTCTTCAATGCATCATTTTTTTGTAATTGACTATCATTTTCTTTTACCAAATCATTTCGTTTAGAATAATTATTTTCACCAAAAAAAATACTGTTGGAAAGTAAAATAATCAAACCAATTAACAAAAATAGAATGAAGTAATATATTTTATTCATGAAGCAAAATATCGATACTCTCTTCTTCTATCCAAAGTAATCTATTATATTTTGCAACCCTGTCTGATCTGCATGGCGCTCCTGTTTTAATCTGACCAGATCCCAAGCCGACTGCGAGATCAGAAATTGTAGTATCTTCTGTTTCACCTGATCTGTGTGAAATAATGGTTTTATAATTATTTTTGTTAGCGCACATAATAGTTTCGATTGTTTCAGATAAAGTTCCTACCTGATTAAACTTAATCAAAATTGAATTAGCTATACCTTTTTCAATACCTCCCTCAAGGATTTTTTTATTAGTGACAAATAAATCATCTCCAACAAGCTGACACCTGTCTCCAATAAGCTCTGAAAGTATCCTCCATCCTTCTATATCATTTTCATCCATACCATCTTCAATTGAGATAATCGGATATCTTGAAACAAGATCCTCTAAGTAATTTGCAAACTCTTGAGAAGAAAAAATTTTATTTTCCCCGTCTAAAACATATTCATTTCCATTATAGAATTCACTAGAAGCACAATCTAAAGCTAAATTGACATCAATGCCTGGACTTAGATTAGATTTTTTGATGGCTTCAATTATTAACTGCAAAGCTTCCTCATTTGAATTTAGAGATGGAGCAAAGCCACCCTCATCTCCAACCGCAGATGAATATTTCTTAGATATAAGAATACTTTTAAGGCTTTGATAAATTTCAGACGACCATTGCATGACTTGTGAAAAATTTTTAGCTTTAGACGGAATAATCATGAATTCTTGAATATCAACATTATTATCTGCATGTTCACCGCCATTGAGTATATTAAACATTGGCATTGGAATAGTTTTCTTTGGTACATTTCCATAAATATCCTTATATATTTCCGCAAAATGCTCATAAAGCGGTTTCTTTTTTAATTTTGATGCAACCGTAGCCACTGCAAGCGAAACAGCTAGGATTGCATTTGCTCCCATCTTTGATTTGTCAGCTGTTCCATCACACGATATAAGAATATTATCAATGTCATTCTGATGACAAGGATCTTTTCCAACAATAAGAGGCCCTAATACATTATTTATATTTTCAATAGCCTTGAATACACCTTTACCAGCATAACTCTCTTCACTGTCCCTAAGTTCAAGCGCTTCTTTAGAGCCTGTAGATGCTCCGCTCGGTGCCATTGATGTAGCACTTAATCCATTTTCTAGAGTAATTTTACATGAAACAGTTGGAATACCTCTTGAGTCAAAAACTTGCAAACCATGAACTTTTAGTATTTTTGACATAAATTATTTGATGTCTAAATCATCTTGATTCTTAACAAAATCATCCAAGTTTTTAATTTGTTCAAGAAAGTCATCTAAGACGTTTAGTGGAAGAGCACAAGGACCATCACATTTTGCATCATCAGGATTTGGATGAGCTTCTAAAAAAAGTCCTGCAATCGATTGAGAAATTCCAGCCTTCGCTAGACTTAATACAAATTCTCTTCTACCTCCTGTTGCACTTCCTAGACCTCCGGGTAACTGAAGTGAATGAGTTACATCAAAAATTACAGGGGTACCTATTTTTTTTAAGATTTGAAAATTCAATGTATCTACAACCAAATTATTGTATCCAAATGTATTGCCCCTTTCGCAAAGAATAATATTTTCATTCCCTGCTGAGATACATTTCTCTACAACATTTTCCATTTCAGGTGCTGAAAGAAACTGTGGTTTTTTAAATTGGATAATTGAATTTGTTTTTGCAGCAGCAGAAACTAGATCAGTTTGTCTTGCTAAAAAAGCAGGAATTTGGACAACCTCACAAACTTCACTTACTGGTTTTGCTTGATCAACTTCATGAATGTCAGTAATTACTGGAACATCAAATGAGTTTGAAACTTCTTGAAGTATTTTTAACCCCTCATCCAATCCAGGTCCTCTAAATGAATTTATAGAACTTCTATTAGCTTTATCAAATGATCCCTTGAAGATGTAATTAATATTATATTTTTCAGAAGACTCCTTAAATTTTTCTGCAACATGCATAGCCAGGTCTCTTGACTCAAGGACATTCATGCCTCCCATTAGAGTCAATGTTTCTGAATTGCCTATATTAAAATTTCTTAATTTCATTTTTAATTATTTTTTAAAGTACTTTTTATATAACTATTAAAAATTGGATGTCCATCTCTTGGATTTGAAGTAAATTCAGGATGAAATTGACACGCAAGAAACCATTTATGATTTGGTATTTCTATCATCTCTACTAAATTTCCGTCAATGGATGTTCCTACAACGTCAAGCCCTGCACTTATCATTTTGTTTTTAAACTTTGGATTAACTTCATAACGATGTCTATGTCTTTCTACGATTTCTAAATTTTTATACATTTTATACGAATTTGATTTTTTCTTCAGTTTACATACCTGACCACCAAGTCTCATTGTTCCTCCAAGATCAGAATGCTTGTCTCTTTTTTCTTTCTTTCCTGATATATCATTCCATTCAGTAATTAAACCTATAACTGGATATTTTGTATTTTGATCAAACTCTGTGCTGTTAGCGCCTTTTAATTTCAGTACATTCCTGGCGTATTCAATAATTGCAACTTGCATTCCTAGACAGATTCCTAGATAAGGGATATTTTTTTCTCTGGCATATTTGCAAGCTAAGATCATTTCCTCTATGCCTCTTTCTCCAAAACCGCCTGGAACAAGAATAGCATCAGAATTTTTCAAAGTTTTATGTATGTTTTTTGGAGTTAAAGTTTCAGCCTCAACAAAATTGATATTAACCCTCGTTTTGTTTTTTATTCCCGCATGCTCTAAAGCTTCATTAATTGATTTATATGAATCTTTCAATTCTGTATATTTCCCTACGAAAGATACAGTTACTTCTTTTTCAGGAAGCAATTTAGCTTTTACAACTCTTTTCCAGTCATTTAACTGGGCTTGTTTAGTATTTATTTTTAATTTTTTTAAAATAGTTTTATCAACTTTTTGGCTATGAAGAAGAAGAGGTACAGAATATACAGTTTCAACGTCATGCATAGAGATAACACTATCATTAGGCACTGAACAAAAAAGCGCTATCTTGTTTTTCTCATCACTAGGTAATTCTTGATCAGACCTGCAAATTAAAACATCAGGACTTATGCCCAATGATCTTAATTCTTTAACTGAATGTTGTGTAGGTTTTGTTTTAAGCTCACCTGATGCATTGATATATGGCACAAGTGTTAAGTGAACAAAAGCCCATGAAGAGCTTGGAAGTTCCAACGCCATTTGTCTTAAAGCTTCAACAAAAGGCTGACTTTCAATGTCTCCGACAGTACCGCCAACCTCTACAATGGCAACATCTTTGTTTTGACCACCCTCTTTAATTCTTTTTTTTATTTCGTTAGTTATATGTGGAATAACTTGGACTGTACCGCCAAGGTATTCTCCCTTTCTTTCATTTCTAATGACTGTTTCATAAACCTTACCAGCTGTGAAATTATTCTTCTTTGAAGCTTGAAATCTTACAAATCTTTCATAATGACCAAGGTCAAGATCTGTTTCAGTTCCATCATTAGTTACAAAAACTTCACCATGCTGAAATGGACTCATTGTTCCTGGGTCTACATTTATGTATGGATCAACTTTAATTAAAGAAACAGACAGGCCTCTAGATTCAAGAAGAGCTCCTATTGAAGCAGCTGCAATGCCTTTTCCAAGTGAGGAAACAACCCCCCCAGTTATGAAAATATACTTAGTTTGAGCCATCATTAATCTTTATCATGATGGGATATTAGAATAACAGATTAATCTATGCTTTTATATACTTTTTTTACTCGAGATTTAATATTAGTCATAAAATAATATGATATGAGATCATTTGATTTAGATATGTTTGAAATTGGAAGTTTAGGTGAAAAAAATTCACACCAGTCACCAATTCTACAATTTGAAATTTGTGTTACATCAATAGTGGTTAAATCCATACTCACTCTTCCAAAAACTTTTGCAATTTGGTCACGAACCATAACCGATGTACCGTCTTTAATTGTTACAGGCAAACCATCAGCATAACCTAAATATACCGATGCAATTTTCATATCATTTTTAGCTACTGCTCTTCCGTCATAACCAACTTTATCGCCTTTTTTTATTGATCTGATATTTATTATTGGTGACCTTAATGTCATTGCTGTTTTTAATTGATCGTCATTTAGATAGCCCCCGTAGATACCGATACCGCATCTAACCCAATCCAAGGAGAATTCTGGAAAATTCATGATGCAGCCAGTATTTGCAATACTTTTTAGAATGTTTTTATTTAATTGATTTGACAAGTCATTAAATAATTTAAATTGACTTTCGTTGGAAGAACTTTCTTTGTCATTTGAAGATGCTAAATGACTCATTAGAGTAAATTTCTTTTCTTTTAAATATTTTTCATAAATTTTAATAAAGTCAGATATCTCAAATCCCAACCTATTCATTCCAGTATTTACCTTGTACCAAAACATTTCATGATTTTTTTCATCTTTTACAAGATTAAACTGATTTTTGTTATGAATAACTAAATCAAGTTTTTGATTTTTAGATAGAATATATTCCTCCTTTGAGTATATTCCTTGCATTAAAAGAACTTTCTTATTAGATTTTTTTCTAATTTCCAATGCTTCTTCAATTCTTACTACTCCATATCCATCAACAAGGTCATCAATGTCCTCAACTGTTCTTGATATGTTATGACCATAAGCATCAGATTTGATGACTGCCATAAATTTTGAATTTTTTTGTAATTTATTTTTAATGACTTTTATATTTTTTCTTAAAATATTAGCATCAATTAATATTTCGGACTTTATAGATGTCATTCACTTAAAGAATCGTAAAAACCATCATTAGAGAAGTTTTCAAATCGTGTATATTCCTTGAGGAAAGTAAGATTAACAACGCCTGTAGGTCCATTTCTTTGTTTACCAATTATAATTTCTGCTTTATTTCCTTCAGTAGAACCTTCGTTATAAACCTCATCTCTATAAATAAATAAAATTACGTCAGCGTCTTGCTCTATCGCACCAGAGTCTCTTAAATCAGCCATCATTGGCCTTTTGTTTGGCCTTTGTTCAACCCCTCTATTAAGCTGAGAAAGAGCAACCACAGGTACTCCTAACTCCTTTGCTAAAGATTTAAGTGACCTTGAAATTTCTGAAATTTGATTTACTCTGTTCTCGCTTGATAAAGGCAATTGCATTAATTGAAGGTAATCAACAACTATCAATGATAATCCATTTTTTTGTTGTCTGGCCAATCTTCTAGCTTTAGCTCTAAGCTCCATTGGAGATAAAATTGAACTATCTTCAATGAACATTGGTAAATCTACTACTCTTTCACTTTCCTTGAATAAGTTTTGCAATTCTTCGTCTTTTAACATTCCTGAACGAACATTCTGTTGGTTCATTTTGCTAATACTCGATAAAAGTCTTGTAGTTAAAGATGCTGCTGGCATCTCAAGACTAAATATAAGCACAGCACCTTCATTATTCTCATCTAGTAAAATATTTTCAGCTATATTCATAGCAAACGAGGTTTTTCCCATGCTTGGTCTTCCTGCAACAACAATAAGATCACCCTTTTGCAGACCTTGAAGTTTTTTATCTAAATCTTTAAAGCCAGTTGAAGTACCTAAAAGACCTCCAGGCTTATTAGATAATTCATACATTCTATCTAATGCTGCCGGTACAAGTTTGTCCAATTTCTGCAAATTATCATCACTATGACTAGCTTCTTCATTTAGTGCAAAGATCATGCTCTCTGCTTTATCTAATATCGCTGCGCCATCTTGACCTTGTGGATTACGTATCAATTCTGAAATATCAAAGTTTGCTTTTTGGAGCTTTCTTACAATTGATCTTTGTTTAATAATTTCAGAATAGGCTTCCAAATTTGCGGCTGATGGAGTTGAAGTAGCAAGCTCAACTAAATAGTCCTTACCTCCAACCTCTGTAAGAGCATTTTTATTATCAAGCTTCTCAGATACTGTTAATGGATCAAGTGGCTTATTTTCATCGATAAGATCAGCCATTGTTTGAAAAATAATACGATGATTTTTATCATCAAAATCAACATCCTTTATTATTTGAATAACAGTATCAAATCTACTAGTTTCGAGCATGAGACCGCCAAGGACTGCTCTTTCAGCATCTCTGACTTGCTCGTTTTGAAAAATATTTAAATCTGACATCGGAGTATGATTTTTACATCATATCTCAAAATATACAACTACTCTGGTAATACTTTTACTAAAACTTCTACATTAACTTCTGGATGAACACAAATTACAATTTTGTGATCTCCCGTTTCTTTGATTGGACAATCTGGTAGTTGGACTTCACTCTTATCTATTTGTATATCTTTTTTGGAAAACGCTTCAGATATTTCTCTGGTTCCAACTGAGCCATACAAGGCGCCTTCTTCTGTAACAGGAACGACAATTTCACACTCAGAGCCACTAATATCTTTACCTCTAGCCTCTGCTTTGGTTAACATATCAGCTGACATTGCAGCCAGTTCATCTTTTCTTGCTTCAACTTCAGTTATATTTTTTTTACTTGCAAAGGCAGCTTTTTTTTGAGGTATAAGAAAATTTCTAGCATAACCAGAATTAACCTCAACAATATCCCCTATCTCGCCTAATTTTTGTATCTTATCTAGTAATATAATTTTCATAAGTTATTTGTGCATATCCGTATAAGGAATTAAGGCTAAAAATCTTGCGATCTTGATATTTTTTGTTAGCTTCCTTTGATTTGATGCTGAAACTCCAGTTACTCTCGCGGGAATTATTTTTCCTGTTTCAGTAATAAACTGCTTAAGAGTATTTACATCCTTGTAATCAAACTTTTTTGGTAAATCATATTTACTCATCTTTTACTTCTTCCTCTTGTTCCTGTTGTTCATTTTCAGCATTAACTTCAACTTCATTTCCTTCAAGTAAATCATCATCAGTAT
>LULK01001155.1_pt1 | contig 12540 bp, 10 predicted proteins | sample 728181 | NCBI WGS metagenome assembly LULK01 (sample SAMN03860291, study PRJNA289734) | marine metagenome | biome: seawater column; feature: ocean; material: water; isolation source: Red Sea water column Station 169 - depth 10m | place: Saudi Arabia: Red Sea | collected 2011-10-15 | depth 10 m | reverse complement strand
TATGAGTGTTAATCCTGGTTTTGGCGGGCAAAAATTTATGCCAGAGGTGATAAATAAAATTAAAGAATTAAAAAATATCCGGGAAAAAAATAATTATAGTTTTAGTATTGAGGTAGATGGAGGAATAAATTTCAGTAATTCAAAAATAGTTTTAGAAGCGGGAGCTGATATTTTGGTATCAGGGACTACAATATTTAAAGAAAATAATGGAGATATAAAAAGTAATATTGAAAAATTAAAGTCAATATAAAATGTTTTTAAAAAGTTCTTTATATTACATCAATGAATTTTTTTTTATCATCAAAAACCAGTTAAGAAATATCTACTTAAGTTCCTCAATATATAATAAAAAAATTTCAAGAGTTGGGGGAAATATTTTAGTATACCAGCCAAGCCTAAATATACTAAGCTCATTAATAAAATATGAAAAACAGAAAAAAAAAATAGAAGACTTTAATATTCAATCAATATGGGAAAATAAAAATTTTAAAGATAAAGATTTTAAAAATCTTCATAGTTTTTACTGGCTTTTTTCTATAGATCTTAAATCCTCAAAGAAAATTACACAATCTATAATACAAAACTGGATTGCGAAAAATCAGAAATATGAGACTAAAAGTTGGGAAATTAATGTTCTCTCAAAAAGAGTTATAGCTTGGATATCCAATTCTAAAATAACTTATGACGAGTCTAGTGATAGTTACAAAAATACTTTTAATGAGACAATTAGCAAACAAGTTAATCATCTGATAAATGAAATTGATAGATCATCTGATTTTGATAATAAAATGGTTGGATGCACAGCCATAATTATTACAGGTATTGCATATGAGAACAGTAAATTTTTAAATTATGGATTAGTTTTGTTAAAAAAAATCATTAACACTTCGTTTGATAACAATTATTTTCCAAGATCAAGGAATATAAGACAAATGGTTTTTTATTTAAAATATTTTATTTTAATTCGAGAACTTCTAAGAGATTCTTTGAACGAAATACCAGATTATTTGGACGAAATAATTTTTTATCTCGGAAAGAATTATGATTTTTTTTGGGGATCATTAAAAAAAAACTTGTTATTCAATGGAAATAATAATTCCAATAATAAGGACTTTGATAAATATTTAAACTTTTTTAGATATAAATTTAAAAGCGATAAATTTGATACTTCAGGATATACAATTTTAAAAAATACCAATGCAGTACTTGCAATGGATTTAGGAAATAACCCAGGTAAAAAATACTCTGAAAACTATCAAAGTGGACCCTTATCGTTTGAATTTTTTTTTAAAGATAACAAGCTAATTACTAATTCTGGTTATTTTCAGGATCATAACCATCAACTAAATAGAATTTCTAAATCAACAGCAACTCACTCAACACTAATATTAGATAACTCATCTGTTTCAAATTTTAAAAAAAATAAGATGGGGCAGATTATTATTTCTAAAGGATTTAAAACCTTTGATAATCGAGTTACTTATGAAAAAAATTATTGGAATATTCAATGTTCTCATGATGGATATTTATCTAGATATGGTGTTATACATCAAAGAGGTTTGGAATTTTTCTCAGATAAAAATATTATTATTGGAAAAGATAAACTTATAAAGAAAAATAATTTTAAAGCTTCTAATTTTGAAATAAGATTTCACTTGCTACCAAATATCAAAGTAACAAAACTACAAGATAATAAATCTGTTTTAATTGAGTTAGAAAATTCAGGTTGGAAATTCTTTTCTGATGGAGGTCTTGTAGGGGTTGAAACTGGATTATATTTCGGTAATAAAAACAATTATGTTGAAAATCAAAATATTTTTATCTCCGGTGTGACTCAAAATATTGAACAACTAATTGAATGGCAAATCAAAAAAATATGAGTAGAAAAATTAAGAGAGCAATAATATCACTTTCAGACAAAACAGATCTAAAACTCATATTAAAGGCTCTAAAGAAATACAACACAAAAATTATAAGCTCAGGCGGAACTTCAATAGCGATTAAAAAATTAGGCTATAAATGTACAGAGATATCGAGGTATACAAATTCTGATGAGATACTCGATGGTAGAGTTAAAACTCTTCATCCAAAAATTTATGGGGGTATTCTAAGTAAAAGAGGTAACAGAAAACATGAAAAAGAGTTGAAAATAAATGATTATAGCGAAATTGATTTGGTGATTGTTAATTTTTATCCTTTCGAAGAAACCTTAAAAAATACAAAAAAACAAAAAAAAATTATTGAGAATATAGACATTGGTGGACCAACTCTTGTAAGAGCAGCAGCTAAAAATTTCAAAGATACAACAGTATTAACTTCTCCATATCAATACAAAGAATTTATACTTGATTTACAAAAAAACTATGGGTCTACAAGTTTAAAATTAAGAAAAAAACTATCTCAAGAAGCATTTAATTTGACTGCTTACTACGACTCTGTAATTTCAGAGTATTTAAGTCTTGAAAATAATGATTATTACCCACAAAAAAAGACTATTCACGGAAATTTAATTGAGACATTACGATATGGTGAAAATCCTCACCAAAAATCTGCAATATATAGTAAAAATAGCAATTTAAATATTTCTCAGCTAAATGGAAAAAAATTAAGTTACAATAATTATAATGATATTTTTGCAGCCCTGAATATTTCTAAAACACTTCCAAAAAATATTGGAACCGTAATTGTGAAGCATGCAAATCCATGCGGTGTTTCAATAAATAAGAATGGTATTAAAAGCTTCAAAGAAGCTTTAGGATGTGATCCAATAAGTGCATTTGGTGGAATAGTTTCATGTAATTTTAAAATTAAAAAAAAAGTAGCCGAAGAATTAAATAAAATATTTTTAGAGGTTATAATTGCGGATGGGTTTGATAAAGCCTCTCTTAAAATTTTAAGAAAAAAGAAAAATTTGAGATTGATTGATGCATCAAAATTAAAAAATGAAAACTTCAGCAATGTAGTGAGTAATTTTGACTCTTTATTATTTCAAAGTATAGACAATAAAATTTTAAATAAAGATAATTTTAAAGTCGTTTCTAAAATAAAACCAACAAAAAAAATATTTAATGATTTATTATTTGCTTTTAATGTTTGTAGATACGTAAAATCAAATGCTATTGTGTTATCAAAAAATACGTCAACTATTGGAATTGGATCAGGTCAACCAAGCAGATTGGATAGTTGTAAAATAGCAATTGATAAAATGAATAAATTTCAAAAAATCAGTAAGAACGACATAATTTTAGGAGCATCAGATGCATTTTTTCCATTTACTGATGGAATTGAAACCTTAGTACAAAATGGAGTGAGCGCAATTATTCAACCATCTGGTTCAATAAGGGATAAAGAAATAATCAAATTAGCCAATAAATTAGGAGTTATACTCGTTTTTTCAAAGACCAGACACTTTAAACATTAGATCTACAAAATTCTGTCAATTTTTGCAGCCAAGACAAAATCACTTTCGTGAAGACCATTGATAGCATGTGTTTGTATTTTAATTTTTGCGTAACCCCAACCAAACCATATATCTGGATGATGTCCTTCCTGCTCTGCAACTTCCCCGACTTGGTTGATAAAAGACTGACTTTCTAAAAAATTATTAAATTTAAAGTGTTTTGTTATAAAATAATCTTTTTTATTCTCAGTTTCCACATCCCATCCATCAACTTTCTTAAGATATTTATGTATTTCTTCTAGATTAAAACTTGGGATACCACCTTCACATGGAATACATTTTTTGTCTGCTAAATCACTCATTTATTATAACCTAAATCATTTAAATCATTTTGAAAAGTATTTTTTAACTTAAGTAAAATATTATTTGGTAAAATTTTTTGCCACCTATTATTAAATCCTAAATTAAAAAAACGCTTTTTCTCTCCAGAGGATGAATATACACTTTCCTCAAATCCCTCCATTTCTTCTTTGTTTCTTAGGTTAGAGAAATTTGTAGAACTTATTGAATTAATAAGTTTTTTTTCATTGATAGAAGTCTTATTTTTTTTTAATGAATTTATAAAATTTATAATTTTTTTAAAAGTATCAAATTTATTATTTTCTAATTCCTCATATTTTATAAATAATGTTTTAAATTCATTTGAATTCTTCCAAGATTTATAATGGTCTGACCATGACCCTAAAAAAGTAAAATTACTATAATCATCATCATTAGATTTTTCCAATAAAGTTTGCTTCTCATTAATTAACTTTAAATATGCTTGGTCGTAACTCAGTGAATAATGATGCGTCATTGATGTAATTAAATTTCTTGGGTCTCTTACAATATATATAGCACCTAGTGATAAATTTTTATTTGTAAAACTATTTCCTTTATATTTATTCAGTGAACTATGGGTCTTTACGAAATGTACTTTATCTCCAGAAAAAAATTGTTGTTGGTTATAAATCCAACTTTGACTTGCTTCTACTTCAGAATAAATTTTTTTTTTTGTAAATTTTATTGATGGAAACTGAAGGATATTGAGAAGTAAATCAAAATCAAATTTGCCCTTTTTGGAATAATAATAAGATGAAATAAAGGATCTTAAATAAGTATTTCCACTCTTAGGGTATGATGCAATCCATATAATCATAATTAAAAAAAATTCATATCAAAAAATTTAAAGTGTTATTTAAGATCAAATTAACATTATAGCAATTAAAGAATAATAACAGACGAATTTTGCTAAATTAATTTAAAATGGATTTGATTATATTTTGATAGTTTGAATTCTTTTTTATCAAGAAATTATTTCCTACTCCAAACATAGAATTAGGTAATTCTTTCAGTCTTTTAAACACTATTTCTAAATTAATTTCTTTGTATGATGTATCATAAATGATGTAGTCATTTTCCTCAATAAATTCATCTAAAATCTTATAATCTTCAAATGTAATAAATTTAGAAAATTCGATTATAATCATTGGTGAATATTTTTTTAATAAATTTTTAGCTCCCCTAATTGCATTCATTTCATTACCTTCTATATCTAATTTGATAATGATGTTATATTCAGGAAATATTATATCTTTATTTTCTAGAAAACTGTCTAAAGTAATTGTTTTTATTTTTGTTGTTTTTAAAACTTCAAAATTATTAGATTTCATTGAACTTTCCCAATCATTTTTGCTCTCTTTAAAAAATATTTCTAAATCCTTAGTTTCTGATATAGCTAAATTAATTGGTTGAATGTTTTGTAATTTATTTAAATCAATATTTTTTTTTAAATCTTTAAATCTTCTAAAAATTTTAATTCTTTTAGATCTTCAAAATCACATTTTCTCAAGATTGAATGGGATTGTTTATTTTTTTTATGACTAGCATATATATAAAAATCGTAAATTTTGACTTTTAAATCATTTGTTAGCCTATTTCTCAATAATCTAAAAAGAATGTAATAAATAAAATTATTTTTATATTTTCTAATATCTTGTTTTTCTAAAAGATTTTTTAAAAATTTAATTAAATAATGAAACATTCATATTTGGAGCGGGCAATGGGACTCGAACCCACGACCTTCTCGTTGGCAACGAGACGCTCTACCACTGAGCTATGCCCGCTTGTTCTATAAATATTGAAATTAGTAGTTTTTTATTGTTTAAGCAAGAGAGAAAATAGCTGAATTCAAAATGAACTGCATAAAGTGTATTTTGAATTATTAGTATTTTATTTTTACACTATCTAAAGTTTTTTGCATAATCTTTAAATGATCTTTGTATTTTTTCCACTCATCTGATGTATTTTTTTCTATTTTTCCTCTAACCTGTAAAAGAGAAGCTGTTTGGACTGGTCTATTATTTTTACTATAGTTTTTAAGATTATCTTCCCATCTCAATCCAAGTTTTTCAACTAGATTGAGAGTTTCATTTTCAAAATCATTAACAAATTTTTCATATTTGACTTGTATTATTTTATCATTAGTTTGTGCAGTCCAAAATTCCATCAAATCATTATATAAAATATAGTACTCTGCAGTATTCTTTTGGCTTAGTGAGAAATCCATACCAGGATCGGGGAAATTAATCTTATAATTGGACCAACAGATAGCCATTGGATTTCTTTGAATATGAATAATTTTAGCTTCAGGAAAAGCTCTAACTATGAAACCAATCCATCTAAAATTCATAGGCAATTTATCAATAATAAATTCTTTATTACTTAGTAAGGAAACCTTTGAGTGGTAGTCAAATCTTAAACTTTTAATATTTTTTTCAAAATTATTCGGCTTGTTAATATTAAATTTATCAATGATTTTAGGTAAATAATTTAGTTCACCACCACCATGAATTTTAGAGTGTGATGATAAAACTTGTTCCAGAAGAGTTGTGCCAGATCTTGGCATACCTAGAATAAAAACTGGGGTAAATTTAAGTTTATAATCATGATTTATTGGTTCATCAAATTTCTGCATAAAAAGTTTCTGAATATTTTCAAAAAGTTTTTTTTCTCTCTCTATACTAAAGTTTGATTTCGATTTTTTGAGGTTATTTGATAATTCTAAATATTTTAAAGCTTCCTGAGAATTATTTAAATCAAAATTACATTTACATAGACTTGTATATGCAAATATCTTGTCTTCATCATTCACATGGGATAAGTCTAGTTTTTCCAGTTTTTTTAAGTACTTATTTTCAGCATCCACTTTTGTAATTAAAAAATAATTCTTAAACGCTCTTATATGCTTGTCATCAATACTAATTACTTTTTCAAAAAGTTTTCTTCCTTCCTCTTCATTACCAAGTATTAAATTTAAATATCCTAGATCATTCAGTGCTGTAGTATTACTCTCATCAAGTTTTAAAATATCTAAAAGGACTTTTTTTAAATTTTCAAAATCTTTTTCCTCATTATATAAATGGGCTAAATTAAAATATGCTTGTAAATTATTTTTATTAGCGTTTATGGCTTTGATATAATTTTTAACTGCTTCATCTATAAACCCTAATTTCAATTTAGTGTTTCCCAAATTATTATATGCCTCTGAATAATCTGATTTAAGATTTATGGCCTCTAAAAAAAATTTAGATGCCTCATCATAATTTTTTAATTGTTTTTGAATATTTCCATATATGTAATAGTTTTCAGCTGTTGGTTTTAATAATATTATTCTTTTAAAACATTTCTCTGCTTCTAAGTACTTCTTTAATGTCAAATAACTTACGCTTAATGCATACAATATTTGGAAATCATTATTTTTTTTTAAAAATTTCGGTGCTAGTTTAATAACTTTTTCATAGTTTTTTTTATTAAAACTCTCTAGAATGTTTTTTTTGTTATTTAAAAAATTACCATTATTCATTTTATGAAATGAAATAAAAAACTTGTAATATTGAGTTTAGGATGCAAAATCAAACCAACCTGTAATTATATATTTAGTTCCGCTTTTTAATACTGAACCAGTATGAGCATGTGTCCATTCAGCAGGCCATATTAAAGTTTTATCACTCTCAGGCTTGATCTTTAGTCCATAATGATCGAAATCAGTTGTTCCACCATCCTCAACATCATTCAAATAAGTCATAAAGGCAAAAATTCTATGTAATGTAGACAAACCTGTTCTCTCAGAATGCAAAGCCGCAAAATGGTCTCCTGGAAAGTATTTTTGTACATTAAAAGGACCAACGTTTACTTTAGTCAAAAATTGTTTCACAAAAGGCCATTGCTCTCTATAGTCCAAAAAACATTTTTGTAGTTCAGAAAAATAATCTTGAAAGACTTTGTATTTTGGCTCAGACAACTTGTTTGGGCTAACTGTGATATCTGTTGATTTTTTTCTATTTTCTTCAACACCTTTAGCTGTAGAACCTTTTTTTTGAAGAGATTGATTATTTTCAAAAAAATCAATAATTCTTTTACTTATATTTTTATCCTCAAGAAACCAGCATCCTATAAAATTTGGTGTTTTTTGATTATTGATATCAATTCTTTTCATTAAAGTAATTTAACACCATTCATGTCTATTTGTAAAAAACCTGCACCCTTTTTAATATGAGACAAACCCTCAATATGAGAGTCTAAGGATAACAATGCTTGACCAACTAAATTGTTTAATACCCTATTATTCGGGTATTTTGAAATAATTGATAAAACAAATTCTTTCACCTCTTTTTTTTTGCCAATCTTAAATAAACAAATTGTATATTTTTCACAAATTTCTTCGTTTCTTACATTAAGATTAGTTATATTTTTAAAATAATTTGAAGCTTCAATATAATTTTCTAGAGAATAATATAAGTTTGCTAGATTAAAGTAAGCTTGAAAATTATTTTCTTTCAAACTTATGGCTTTCTTGTAATTATCTATTGCCTGTTTATTTTCATTCAAGGATTTAAATATATTTCCTAAATTATTGTATGCTTCAGAAAAATTTGGATGTAATTTTATCGCTTCCTGAAATGATATAATTGCTTCATTAAATTTTTTAAGACTTTTTTGAATGTTTCCTAAAATATAAAAATTTTCAGCTTTGCCATCTAGTAATATTAATTTTTTAAAAAATTTTTCAGCATTATTAAAATTTTGAATATTTATTGATGACATCCCCAATATGAAAATTAATTGTGCATCGTTTTGTCTCTCTTTTAGAAGTATTTCACCTTGAATTATCACATCATCATATTGTTTTTTTTTAAATAAATTTAAAATTATCTCTTTCTGTTTTTCTAAATTATTTGAATTCATTGATTAGATGTTATAATTTAAATTATATGAAAAAAGAAGACTTACCAAAAATTTTACCTGTTTTTCCTTTATCAAATTTTATAATTTTTCCACGAACAACGGTCCCACTAAATATCTTTGAGCCTAGATATATTCAAATGATAGATAAAAGTATGAAAAGTGACCGTATGATAGGAATGATCCAACCTAAGAAAACTGGTGAATTAAAGAAACCAGATCTACATCAAATAGGATGCGCAGGAAAAATAACAAGTTTTAACGAGACAGATGATGGCAGATATTTAATTATACTTAATGGAATATGCAGGTTTAAAATTGTTGATGAAGTTAAAAGTGATAACTTGTATAGGGAATGTCAGGTTAAATATGATGATTTTTCTGGTGATTTAGTTGAAAAGTCAAATGAAATAAAATTTTCGGACTTAAAATTAATATTTCAAAATTTAAAAGGTCTTTTCAAAAAAAAAGGATATGAAATAAATTGGAATGAAATAGAAAAGCAAAGCTTAGACCAAACTATAAATACCCTATCAATGGCATCACCTTTTTCTTTGGAGGAAAAACAAGTTTTACTTGAAAGTAAAGATTTAAAATTAAGAAAAGAGAAATTAGAGCAGATTCTCAATACTTATATATTAGACAATTTTAATAATAAAACATTACAGTAAAAAAATACATAATAGTTAATCTGACAAAAAAGTTGCATAATTATTTAAATATTTGTTTCCTTTTAAAATCTTGAATATAGGTTCAGATAAGTTATTTTTAAATTTACTATCCATTTTAAAAAAAGAATTTATTGTATCTATTCCTAATCCATATATAAAATTTAAGTGTTTATTATTTTCTTGAAATTCTTTAGCGATAATTTGGCCATCATGAATTCCTAGTTTGATATTATTATCTAATATTTTTATTAAAGATTTAATATCCCTTATTGTCATATTAAATCCTTGTCCAGCCAAGGGATGTACTTTGTGTATTAAATCTCCAAAAGATAAAATATTTTTATATATATAATTTCTTAGCACCAAAAATTTAATACTAAAAGACTCAACTTCGCTAACTTTATTGATTTTATATTTAGTATTATGTTCTTTAATAATTTTAAGAAAACTCATCTTGTCAATAACCTTTGTTGAATTATTAGAAAATACAATAGAAGTTTGATTATTTGACAAAGGAAGAAATGCTAAAGGGCCATTGTTTGTAAAAATTTGTTTAGCAATCTTATTTTCTGTTTTTTGGTGGCTGATTAATACGGTGTGAGCTAAAGAGTTATAATTTTTTTCAATTTTTTTCTGAAAATATTTTTTAGTAATTAAATTATTTTGATCAGAATTGATAATAAAATCAAAGTTTCTCTTTTCTATACTTTCTAAATTATAATTTTTTAATTTAATAAATTTTAAAAATTTATTTTTTTTTAATAAGTTATATAATTCGATATATTTTAATAAGTAAAAATTATTTTTATTTTTATTTTTAAACTCAAATAATTCAGATGAACTTTTATTATCAGTGTAAATTTTTATACTTTTGGTTGGCCATCCTAAAGTACTAACCACTTTTATATTTTCTTTTAAAAAATTATAGTTTTCGTCTGAAATAGCTATAGTTCTCACTGTATTTTTTACAAATGTTTGGTGAGTTTCTGATACAATTTCAACATTGACTTTTTTCCTAAGTAAAATGTTTGCTAAGACAAGATTAGTTAAATTGTTTCCCAAGAGGCAGATATTCATAATATTATTTAATTTTATCAACAAAAATTAAATGATACAAAGTGACAAATCATTAATAACAAAATGAAAATTAAAAATTTTGTAAATAAAACAAGCGATTTTCTCATAAAAAGGATATCTGAACTAGTGGGTGTAATACTGCTAGGTTCATCTATTTTATTATTTGCATCATTAATCAGTTATTCACCAGAAGATCCTAACTTTATTTTTCCGGAAAACGCTGAGATAAAAAATCTATTAGGGGCAAAAGGAAGTTACGCATCTGACATTCTTTTTCAATCAATTGGTTTTATATCTTTATTAATACCTGTCTCCTTAGTTTTCATATCATTGTCAGTAATATTTGATAAAAAAATCCTACAAATTTTAGAAAGTATATTTTTCATAGTTTTATACTCACTCACTGGAACTTTATTTTTTACAGTTTTTCACACTGAAACATACTGGCTTACAATTAATGGTAATAATGGATTTGTAGGAAACTTATTTGAAGAAACTTTTTTTATAAGTTTAGTAAGTGTAAATCATCAAATTAGTTATATTATTTTAATTACTTTGATATCTTTATTCTTTCTTTTAAGTATTAATTTTAAGATTAAACATATTAAATTTATTATAAAAATTTTTAGTAAATCTAAAAATGAAGTTTCCAAAAATATTGTCGAAAGTTATAATGAAAATGTTTTAGGTGAAAATAATTTTGTTAATAAAGAAACCAGAATTCAGGAGAACTTTACTTTTGACAGGAATGATATTTCGTCTGGAAAAAAAATTATAAAGTATAAATTACCGTCTTTAGATTTTTTAAAAATTCCCAATAAAAAAGATAGAAATATATCTGAAAATAAAATTGACGAAAAAACTTTAGAGAAAATTTTACTTGATTTTGGAGTTGAAGGAGAAGTTAAGAAAGTAAGCCAAGGACCTGTGGTTACTTTGTATGAATTTGAGCCTGCACCTGGTGTCAAAGTTTCAAAAATAATCAATCTTTCCGAGGATATTGCTAGAAATACAAGCTCGGAGTCAGCAAGAATTGCAACCATACCCGGCAGTAATACCATAGGAATAGAACTACCCAAGCCTCTAAGAGAAAATGTTTTTCTAAGCGAAATTATTTCTGATAATAATTTTAAGAAAAAAGATAATAAACTTCCGATAGCTCTTGGTAAAAGTATTTCCGGAATACCAATAATTGGTGATTTGAGTACCATGCCACATCTACTAATAGCTGGAACAACAGGATCAGGAAAGTCAGTATGTATTAATACAATTATTTTATCACTTTTATATAAACATCCACCTGAAAAATGTAAATTTATATTGATTGATCCAAAGATGTTAGAGTTATCTACTTATGAAGGAATACCACATCTATTATGCCCAGTTATAACTGAAGCAAAGAAAGCTGCATCTGTTTTAGGTTGGGTAGTCAAAGAAATGGAAAATCGATACAAGCTTATGACGAAAGTAGGAGTTAGAAATATAGACGGTTATAATGAAAAGCATAAGATTTCCATGCCTTATATCGTTGTTATTGTTGATGAAATGTCAGATTTAATGCTTGTTGCAGGAAAAGATATAGAAAATTATATTCAGAAGCTATCTCAAATGGCAAGAGCTGCTGGCATACATATTATAATGGCCACACAAAGACCGAGTGTCGATGTTATTACCGGAACCATAAAAGCTAACTTTCCTACCAGAATATCTTTTCAAGTTACATCCAAAATTGACAGTAGAACGATTCTTGGTGAACAAGGTGCTGAACAACTATTAGGCAAAGGGGACATGCTTTATATGACTTCAGCAAATAGAATGACTAGAATTCATGCCCCATTTGTATCGGAAGGAGAAATTGAAAAAATAAATAATTTTCTTAGAAATCAAGCAGAACCAGATTATGTAGATGAAATCCTTAATTTTGCTGATGAAAAAGAAAAAGATAATAACTCTAATGATAACGAAAATCTTGACGAACTATACAATACAGCATTAGAAATTGTAAGATCTGAAAGAAAAGCTTCAACATCCTTTTTACAAAGGAAGCTACAGATTGGATACAACAGAGCAGCCAGAATAGTGGATCAGATGGAAGCAAATGGTGTAGTG
>LULK01000504.1_pt1 | contig 12543 bp, 12 predicted proteins | sample 728181 | NCBI WGS metagenome assembly LULK01 (sample SAMN03860291, study PRJNA289734) | marine metagenome | biome: seawater column; feature: ocean; material: water; isolation source: Red Sea water column Station 169 - depth 10m | place: Saudi Arabia: Red Sea | collected 2011-10-15 | depth 10 m | reverse complement strand
CTATAATTTATTTTGCATAATGTCTATAGATAATATATATAATTTCTATACATAAATAATTTTAAATAAGATAACGATGATTAATAAAGATTTAAAAGTGGCTGTGCTTGGTGCAGGAGCAATGGGTTGTTTATTTGGCGGTTTACTCTCTGAAAAAGGTTTAAATGTAATTTTAATTGATGTTTGGAAAGAACATGTAGATGCAATTAATAAAGATGGTTTAAAAATGGACGGACATGGTGGTAATCGAGTAATTAAAGTGAAAGCTACTTCAGACCCATCCTCGTTGAATAAAGTAGATGCTGTGATTGTTATGTGTAAAGCTACAGCTTTAGAACCTGCATTAAATAGTGTTAAAAATATCATAGGAGACAAAACAGTGTTCATGTCTTTTCAAAATGGTATTGGTCATGAAGCAATTATCCAAAGTATTGTGGGTGATGAAAAAGTTATTGGTGGAACAACTACTCAGGCTTCGAATATTTTGGGTCCTGGACATATAATGAATCATGGTTCGTTACCATCTTGGATTGGTGAGTACGAGGGGGGAATTTCTGATCGAATTAAAGAAATAGCAGATACCTTTACCGCTCACAATCTTGAAATGATTGCTGCAGAGGATGTGAAGAAAAGAAAATGGATGAAACTTTTTGCTCTAACAGCAATTGGACCATTATCTGCGATTTTTGATCTTCATCATACTGACTTATATATAAACAACAAAGCAAATGAAGTATCTCGTGGTTTAGGTAAAGAAATAATTTTAGAAACTAGAGAAGTTGCACTTGCTGATGGTGTAAATGTTTCTGAGGATGAATGCTTATTTATGTTTAATAAAATTGTAGATTCAATGCAAACTAACAAATCATCAATGGCTTTTGACGTTCAATACAAGAGAAAAACAGAAATAGACTTCATTAGTGGTGCGGTTTCAAAAATAGGTAAAAAACATGGTGTTAAGACACCCTTAAATGATCTCATGTATAAAATGATTAAAGTGAAAGAAGGCATGTACAGCTAAATGCTTAGTACAAATAAATTAAAAAAAATCAAAAGTAACTTTCCAGTTTTAGTTGGTGACAACGTTGTTTCTAAAAGCATCTGTAATTTGTTAATTAAAGAAATTAGTAACTCTAAATCATTTGATGATATGATCATGGGTGGTAGAAGCAGAATTAATAAAGGTTCGAAAAATTTTAATTCATATATCAAAAACTCAGTTAACTCTGCAAAACTTTTTAAGCTTTTTAATAGCAATACTTTTTATAAAAAAATTGAGAGTATTTTTATTAAAAATTTTAAAGATGGATCGTGGGTTAATTTACATAAACCAAAATCCTTTAATCCTAAAAAGTTTACTATTAAAAAAAAAGTAAATTCTAAAGAATTGAAAAAAATGTTGGGTAATAATTATACTAATCCTAAAGTAAATTTAGATATTGACTTTTCAGTATCCAAAGGAGGATATAGACTAAGACCTCATAGGGATGATATAACTAGGTTATATAATTTCTTAATTTATTTAACAGACATACCAAAAAAGAATGGTGGCTCTCTTACTATCTACAGGAAAAAGGCAAAAAAAAATTTAAGAAAAAGTTTTAGAAGATTTCCAAAAATAGATGAGCTTGAAATAGTTAAGTCTTTTACACCCAAAAAAGGTACTGTTGTTTTTTTTCAATCTACTCCAAATTCCTATCATGGAGTAAAGCGCTTTGTGGAGAAAAATTGTCCAAAACGTTTTTTTATTTATGGAAGTTATGCTTTAAATAAACCAGTTATATGGAATTACAAAGGAATCTCATATTATCCTCATATTATTAGCAACAATAAAAGAATGTTAACCTCTTTTCATGACGTGAACTATTTAACCACAGCACCAAAATATTGAAATTATTTCTATGATAAAATAAATTTAAACAATGACAAATACTCTTCAAAAAAAATTATACGAGAGTGGGTACTTAATTGTTAAAAATATACTTGACTATAGAAGAGACTTAAAACCAGTTCTTAATGATATGGAATTTGTCATGGATTGTCTCATTCAAAAGTATGCAAAAAAAACTGATATTAAAAAAGTTCTTACTCTAAATTTTAAAAAAAAATATTCATATATATCAAAACTTAATATTTATGATCTGGATCAATATTTTAACACAAGATTACCAAGAGACCATGTTAAAAAAGATAGTGATTATTTCGCTACTCAATCATTATGGAATTTAATTACAAATAAAAGAATTTTAGATGTTGTTGAAAAAATTTTAGGGAAAGAAATAATGTCTAACCCTGTCCAAAATACTAGAATCAAACAACCTGAAAAAAAATTACCAAGAGGATCAATTAATGACGGCTTAAGTGGTAGAACACCATGGCATCAAGACGCTGCAGTTTTAAATTCTAGAGGACAAAAATTAACTGATATGGTTACAGTGTGGATTCCTTTCACCAAAACTACTAAAAAGAATGGATGTATGATTACAGTAAAAAAAATTAATAAAATGGGATTATTAAACCATGTATCTGGATATAGAGGACAGGTGGAATTAAAAAATAGTAAATTACTTGATGATATGGAGCACATTTATTTAGAAGCAAATGTAGGTGATATAATATTATTGCACAAACATTCTATTCACTGCTCTTTACCAAATAGATCAAATGATTTTAGAATTAGTGCTGATTTAAGGTATAATGTTGCAGGACAACCATCAGGCAGGGAGCCGCTTCCAAACTTCTATGTTAGAAGTAAAAATAAAAACAATCTTAAAGTTCAAAATTTTAAACAATGGTTATCTCTTTGGGAGAATGCAAAAGAAAGACGTATCGGAAAACATGCATTTAAGTATCCTTTGCCGACATTTAAGAATAATAAAAGAGACTTGTCAAATTTAGTTTAATATTTAAAAAAATTAATGACTAAAATTTTAATTACAGAATTTATCAATCAAAGTAGTTTAGAAAATTTAAATAAAAAATTTGATGTTAAGTATGATGAAAAATTATATGAAAATGAAAAACAACTAATAACCATGATTAAAGATTATGAAGGTCTAATTGTTAGAAATAAAACTCAGGTAAATTTAGACATTTTAAAAAATGCCTTAAAGTTAAAATTTATTGGAAGGTTGGGTGTTGGCTTAGATAATATTGATACAGAATATTGCAAAAATAAAAAAATTCATGTTCAACCAGCTACAGGAATGAATGCAGATTCTGTTGCTGAATATGTCGTTTCTTCATCAATGTCTCTTATAAAAAAAATCCCAATGTTTCATAATGGAACTATCAAAGGTGAATGGCCAAGAACAACAATTAAGTCCATAGAAATAAACCAAAAAAATTTAGGGATAATAGGATTTGGGATAATTGGAAAAAAAGTTGCTGAGTATTCTTCAAAAAATGGTTTAAAGATTTTAGCCTACGATCCTTATGTTAAAGAAATAAATGATAAAGAAATTGACGCTAAATTATCAAGTTTAAAGGAGATATATGAAAAATCAGATATCATTTCCATACACTTGCCTTTAACAGATGAAACAAAAAACATGGTAAATGAATTTTCATTTTCTCAAATGAAGAATAAACCAATTATAATAAATACCTCAAGAGGAGGTATAATAAATGAAAGTGATTTAATTGAGGCTTACCATAAAAATATTATTTCTGGATTTGCTCTAGATGTTTTTGAAAATGAACCAATAGAGAGCAAATTTTATCACAAAATAAAACCAGGTATGAATTGTATTTTGACACCTCATATCTCTGGTGTAACAACAGAGTCAAACGTTAGAGTAAGTGACTTTATAGTTAAAAAAATTACAGATTTTTTTAATTAATTATTTCCTCTAGATTTATCAATCGACCTTGTTTTATTGATTTTTCTGCAGCCTCACCCATTGCAACAGCAATTAAACCATCTTCTAATGAAACCTCTGGATCTGAATTACTTTCAATAGCTTTCAAAAAAGCTAAGTGTTCGTAGTAGGTAGATCCATGATGGTGGCCGGCCTCAAGAATTTTTTTATCTACTTCAATATTTTCGATATGTGTTTTACCATCTCTCATTCCAATTCTTATATTTGATGAGGTTTTACCTGAATCATTAGAAGGGACCGAAGTTTCAATTTTGCCTTTATTTCCTGTGGCTACAAGCTCTTCTTGCATGTCAGAATTTTCTGCAAACATGCAAAGCTCAAGCAAACTTCTTGCTCCATTTTCAAAATTTACAATCACATAGGCATTATCAATGATGTCTGGCTTTTTTTCATTATACACTTCATCCAAATGGTTAACGTCTTGACCACCACTTGCATAAACACTGAGCGGCTTACTTTGAATAATCAATCTCATTAAATCAAAGAAATGGCAGCATTTTTCAACAAGTGTACCACCAGTATTTTCTTCAAAACGATTCCAATCATTTACTTTTTTTAAAAAAGGAAATCTATGTTCTCTTATGGTTAAAGTTTTTAAATTACCAATTTTGTTATTATGGATTTCATTAATAAACTTTGAAACTGGCGGCATATATCTATACTCCATTGCAGTCCAAAATACTGAAGGATAATCTTTTGTAAGTTTTTTTATTTCTAAGCAATCTTTTGTATTAGTGCATAATGGTTTTTCTATTAATATGTGTTTTTTAGTTTTGATTACATCTTTCAAGATTTCTATATGAGTAAAGTTAGGAGATGAAATTAAGTACACATCAACAATATTTTTTTCAATCATTTCTAAATGATTTTTAAAACAAAAAACTTTTGTTTTTAGAATTTCTTTACATTGATTTAATGAATCTTCATGAGGATCAGCAAGTGCAACTACTTCAGCATTATCAATTAATGATATATTTAAAATATGTTCTCGAGCCATTGTCCCTGCTCCAATAATTCCATATTTTATTTTTTTCATATTATGTTTGTATCAGTTTAATTTAAAAACTTAATCAATACTTAGCCCGCTTGGCACTTTATCTGGTTTACCCAGTGGTCTCTGATTTCCACTTCTGCCTGTTAAAGATTTGAGAAAAGAAACAAGTTCATCAATTTCTTTATCATTCAATTCTATAGGCTGTATGTCAATGCTTGATAGAATTCTGTCTTGTTCTCTTTTGTCTGAAAAGGTTACAAAATCAATTTCTTCTAACCAAGTTGCCTTAGGTAAATTTGCATATTCAGGTTTCCAATTCTTATTCATTTTAATTGGATTTAAATGATGCTTAATTATTGATTTTAAAGTTGGATAAGCACCATTATGACCGTAGGGAGCTGTTAAAGAAACGTTTCTTAATGCTGGCGTTTTAAATTTATACATGTCGTTTATATTATCTGTTTCGACCATTCGGCCGACGTCACGTGCATAAGGATCAAAAGGGCGTGTCCTTCCAGGACCAAACTGGGGAATTCCTATTGAATGAAATTTTTGATCTGACAACAAAGATCCTGAATGACAAGAACTACAGTTTGCTTTTCCATAAAATAAATTCATCCCATTTATTTGCTTTAAAGTTAAAGCATGTTTATCTCCATTCAAATATTCATCAAAGGGAGAGTCAAAAGATGTCCATTCATGAATTTCAAATGCAGCAATTGAATTAACAATATGTGTAATGTTTATATCTAAAGGACCGTTAACATCATCAAAAGCATTTTTAAATAACTCAACATACTCTGGAATTCCTCTAATCCTGTGTGTAATTACAGGCCATACCCTATCAATTCTCATACTATCTTTTCCAACTTTAGAGACTAAACCTATAATTTCATTTTCACCTGGGTTTCCTGCCATCTCAAACTGTCTAGTCATTGGAAACAAAGCTTGAACTGCAACTATATTATCAAGTCCTTTTGGAAGTAGTTCTTGCGCTGGGGTATTAAAACCATTGCCAAATATATCAGATTTAGTCACTCTACCGTCATGAAGCAATGTTGTAATATCTTTAAATCCTAAATTCCATAAAGCTAAAGCATTTCTTGGAATTCGTTTTTTTATTTTATCATCGCCCGCACCTGCAGTTCTCTCTAAACCTATACCTTGACCTCCTTCACCAATACCTAACGAAAGTCCATCTGAACCACCTAGATCATGACTATGGCAGGTTGCGCAAGCAATGTTTCGATTTGCGGATAAAATTTTGTCATGAAATAAAAGTCTTCCAATTTTAACTTTTTCTATATCAACTTCATGAAAATCTTCGCTCTTTAGTGGTTTTGGTAAATCAGTTGCGTAAGTTTTATTTACTGAAATTAAAAATGGAATTATAAATAATATTATTTTTAAATGATTAAATATCTTACTATACTTTTGTTTCTTCCATCCATACTTTTTGCAGAAATAGAAAATGCTCGAGATTTGATGGAAGATGGAAAATTTAAAGAAGCTATGGAAGAACTTATGCCAGCTGCTAGATCTGGTAATGCTGATGCTGAGGAGCTTATTGGAATTATGTACGCTATGGGTCTTGGTGTTGAAAGAGATGATGTTAGAGCTTTTGAATGGTATCTCAGATCTTCTATGAAAGGTCATCCTGGTGCTCAATCTGGTGTTGGATGGTATTACGAAATTGGTAGAGGACTCCCTGCTCCCGATCTTGTTAGAGCTTATATGTGGTATGGTTTGTCTGCTATTGGTGGAGATCCTGATGCTGCAATTTCTCAGGAAGAAGTTATTAAAAAAATGACTCCTGAACAAATTGAAAAAGCTCATATTCTCATAAAAGATTATAAATCTTGGATATATCCTTTTAGATAATGAGGCGAACTAAAATCCGCCCCATTATATTAATTTAAAATTACAAATCTTTTTTGTATGCGCTCGATGCTTTTTTCTCTGCTTTGGCTACTGCTTTAGTTAAAGCGTTGAAAATTTCTTTTCCGCCTTTAACATTAGCTTTAAACCAATCATACACTGGGCTAGCTTCTTTTTTAAAACTAGCTTTTTGATCAGGTGTAGGAACATATAAATCTCCTCCACCAGCTACAAAGTCCTCATAAGCTTTGATTGATTTTCTCTTAGGCGAAGCAAAAGTTGCTTGCTGCAAAGCATAGAAACCATCAGTCACTACTTTTTTAAGATCTGATGACATTGATTCGTATTTTGCATTATTCATCCACCATAATGCTCCCATGTATGCGTGACCGTCTAAAGTAACATATTTTAGGCCTGCATCAGGAAACTTCATGTTCATAATGTCAGTAATTCCATTTTTAGAACCCTCAACTACACCAGTTTGAAATGATGTAAATAATTCTGGCCATGGAATAGGAGTTGGAGATGCACCTAACGCTCTTACAAGCTCCTGAGGCAAATCAGCTACAACCGTTCTGATTTTTAAACCTTTCATGTCAGATGGATTTGCAATTCTTCTTTTTGTATTTGCAAAATTTCTCCATCCTCCAGTATTTCCAATTGTCATCAATCTAATTGAATCATTAGAATCTTTTAAAGCCATTTTTCTCATTGTTCTTACAAAATCACCTTGCATTACATCTTCAGCAATTCTGTCATCAGCCATTAGATAAGGTAAATCTAAAACTTGAACATATGGAAATACACCTGCAGCACCTCCAGAAGTAGAAATGTAAATATCTATACTTCCATCAGATACACCCTGTAAACACTCAGCACCCTTTGAACATAGCTGAGTACCTACAAATAACTCTACAGCTATTTTTCCATTTGAAGCTGCTTCAACGTAGTTTTTAAATACTACAGCACCATCATAGTCTTCATCTTGATCATTAGAGTTCATTGTCATTCTTAAGTTATAATCTGCAGCCGAAACTGACGCAGTAAAACTGATCAAGAATAATAATGAAAAAAATGATTTTATTAATTTACTCATAATTATTTCCCCTCTCATTAAATATTTATGTACAAAAATTATACTTAAATTGAATTCGAGAGTCTATCGACTAGTAAAAAAAATTGATAAATTTATTTTGCGAATCCAGTAAGCAGAGGAATCGTCATAGAAATTGATGGAAAATATGTTATTAAAAATATAACTATAGCTTCTACTGCTAAGAATGGCAATATAGCTTTTGCAATTGTTTCTACTCTTTCCCCAGAAACAGAAGATGCAACAAATAACACAAGACCCATAGGTGGGGTTGCTAAACCAACAGTTAAATTTACAGACATAATAATTGCAAAATGTACAGGATTAACTCCAAGCTCAACAAAAACTGGTCCAAGAATTGGCCCCAGAATAATTATAGCTGGACCTGCATCTAAAAACATTCCAACAACAAATAATAAAATATTTATAAGAAATAATAATACATAAGGGTTATCAGTTAATCCTAAAACAAAAGCTGCAAGATGCTCAGGTGCATGTGATAAACTTACAACGGTTTTAAAAGCCATTGCAGCGCCTACTAAAAGAAGAACTACTGACGATACCATTGCTGCTTTTGTCATAACTTTAGGAACATCTTTCCATTTTAATGATTTCAAAACAAATAGGCCGATAAACATTGCATAAGCAGCTGCAACAGCTGATGCTTCTGTTGGAGTAAAAATTCCACCAAGTATACCTCCTAAAATTATCACTGGTGTCATTAAAGGAAAAAAAGCTTTAAGAGATGCCTTGCCTCTTTGGCTCCAAGTTTTTTTTTCGGTTACTGCTGGAAAATTATATCTCTTAGCCATAAATTTTATTGTGACCATCAAACTAACTCCTACTAAAACACCAGGTACAATTCCTGCTAAAAATAATGCTGCAACACTCTCACCCATTACATACGCATAAATAATCATTATCCCTGAGGGTGGAATTATGGGTCCAATAACAGAGCTAGCTGCAGTAATGGCTGCTGCAAATTTTTTTGTATATCCCTGTTTTTCCATTGCAGGAATAAGCATTGATCCAATTGCCGAAGTGTCAGCTACAGCTGAACCTGATAAACCAGCAAACAACATTGAAGTCAGCACATTGACATGAGCTAATCCACCTTTTAAATGACCCATCATTGCCTGACTAAACTCAACAAGACGATGGGTTATTCCTCCTCTGTTCATTAATTCCCCTGCTAACATAAAAAATGGAATTGCCATCAAAGGGAAGCTATCTATTCCATTATAAATATTTCTATAAAGCATAGCTCCATCTCTAGCTTGATCATTTAACCAAAGTAAAATTCCTGGTGCTGCTAACAAACCAAAAAATACTGGTAAACCAATTAACAAAAATATTAAAAAAAGAGGGAGAAACCAAACTAACATTATTGTGTCTCCAGCTTTTGTTTATCGTAGTCTTCGGGTAAGTCTAACTTTGTAAAATTAGTAAGAATATTTCTTAAAATTAATTCTATGTTCACAGATATTAAAAAAATAATCCCTACTGGTAAGGACATATACATCCAAGCTAATTTAATTGGTTCTGCTTTTCCTCCAATCAAATGAAAAGGAATCTTTATCGAAGAGGAATTAAATATCCATCCAGCGTTAATATGTTTAAAACCTAACTCTAAACCTATAACTAATACAAAAAGAGATATTATTAGTAAAAATAAAGCTAATAATGTAGAGATCAGTTTTGGCAAAAATCTTTCCAATAAATCAATAGAAACAAATCCACCCCATCTATATGCAGAGGGTGCAATCAATCCTGTCATCCATAACATCAAAAATCTTGCGACCTCATCAGGCCATGGCAACGCATTATTTAATACATATCTAAAAAATACTTGTATTAAGATAACAATCACCATCAAAAGTATTGCTATCCATGCAAACTGTCTGCCAATTCTTAAAAAAAAAGTATTTATTTTCTCGAGGATATTAAAAAAAGACAGGAGAATATTAATTGTCAAATTCACAGCTAAATTTATTTTAATTATTTAATAAATACAACTTTAATCAAAAAAGTAATTTACTTTATAGAATAATTCTCGTATTAAAAACGCTCTCTAAAAAAGTGACATATAATTATGGGTAGTAAAAAAAAGATATTAATTATTCAAAAAGTCCATGAAAAAGGTATGGAATTAATTAATAAGCATCCTAATTATGATGTAGAAGTAACTGACGATACCTCTATAGAAAATTTAAAATCTAAATTAAAAGATTGTGATGGCGCATCAATAAGAATAGCAAAACTTCCAGGTGAAACATTTGAAGGAGCAAAAAATTTAAAAATCATTTCAAGACATGGTGTTGGTTATGACAATATTGATTTAAAAAAAGCAAAGGAAAAAGATATAAAAATAGCAATAACAGCTAACGCTAATGCTGTTACAGTTGCAGAACATGTAATGTTTGTTTTGTTAAATATTGCAAAAAGAAAAGACTTATTTGATAAAACAGTAAGAGACGGAAATTTTAAAGACAGAAATAAATTACCAAAAACTATAGAAGTATGGAAAAAAAATTTTTTGATAATGGGTTTTGGAAGAATAGGAAAGGCACTAATAAAAAGATGTTTGGGCTTTGAAATGAATGTCTTTGTTTATGATCCATTTGTAGACAAGGATAAAATTGAAGAGTTGGGTGGAATAAAAGTAGAAGATCTAGCTGAAGCAGTAAAAACAATGGATGTTATTTCGCTACATATGCCTTTGACGGATAAAACCGAAAATTTAATTAATTATAACTTATTAAAAACAATGAAAAAAACTTGTATTATTATTAATGCAGCAAGAGGTGGCATTATCCACGAAGAAGATCTTGATAAGGCGCTCAATGAAAATTTAATTTTTGGTGCCGGTATTGATGTATTTAAAAAAGAACCTCCTGATGACAATAATCCACTTCTTAAAAATGAAAAAGTTTACCTAAGTCCACATACTGCAGCCTTTACTGATGAATGCATGACAAGAATGGGTAAAGAGACAATTCAAAATATTATTGATTTTTTTGATGAAAAATTAGAAAAATCTAAGATCGTAAAATTATAATATAGAAATATTTTTAAAAAATTTAATTTTAAATCGATTTGAATTGCTCCTGAGATTGGTGAACTAACTATTATTTATAGACGTTCAGTTATTATAGATATCAATGTTACTATTATTTAAAGTTTCAGTTAAATACTTGTATCCTATTTTTGCATATTCAAATGGGTTTGCTTTGGCTGGATCTTGTTCTGCTTCTACAACTAACCATCCTGAATAATTTTTTTCTCTCAATACGTCAAATAATGGCTTGTAATCAATGCATCCATCACCTGGAACTGTAAATGCACCTTCTAAAAATGCACCTCTAAAACTTAAGTCTTCTTTTAAAGATTTTTCTAAGACACTTTTTCTAATATCCTTACAATGCATATGAATTAATCTTTCGCTAAAATCATTTAATATTTTTAAAGAATCTCCCTGAGCAAATAACATGTGACCAGTGTCTAATGTAAGTTTTACACTATCATGAGTGTTTTCTAGTAATCTTATAGTATCCTCTTCAGTCTCTATTATCGTACCCATATGATGATGATAAGCAAGTGGCATACCTTCATCTTCTAGATATTTTCCCATTTCTGAAATTTTTTCATAATATTTTTTTGACTCATCAAGATCCATTTGAGGTCTTGTAGATAATTTTCGATCTGGGTCTCCTTGAATTGAACCAGAAACTTCAGCAAAAACCATACAAGGTGCATTACAATCTTTAAAAAGTTTAAGTTGATCTTGAATAACTTTTTTTTCTTCATTCACACTATTTATTCTTAAATTAGCGCCATACCAACCTGAACAAAGATTTAGATTAAATTCATTAAGTTTAGGAATTAAATCCTCTGATTTTTTTGGGAATTTACCGCCAGATTCAATTCCAATAAATCCTGCCTGACTAGCTTCAGACAAACACTGATCTAGAGATGTGTCTCCACCCAATTCAGGCATATCATCATTACTCCATGCAATTGGTGCTATTCCTAATTTTACTGACATACAAAATTTATTAAAAATTTAAAACATTTTTAAATGATGATATCTTTTGCATCAAGAAAATTATATTTCAATTGATGTTTAATTAATAATAAAAAAATGTTTCTTGATTTTATTTTTTAATTCTGTTCTATTTTATTATGATTAACTTTTCTTTGATGGGTGCTGGACGAATTGGGAAAATGCATGCTAAATTTATAGCAACGCATCCAAAAGCAAAATTAAAATATATATATGACATTAATTCTGAATTTGCTAAAGAAGTAGCAAAATCAACAAATTGCTCAATAGTGTCTTCACCAGAGGACGCAATTAATGCAGATGATATTGATGCAGTTCTTATTGCGTCTGCTACTCCAACCCATACTCAATTTATTACAATGGCAGCAAAAGCAGGAAAAGCAATTTTTTGTGAAAAGCCAATTGATTTAGATATTAATAAAGTGAATGAGTGTATGAAAAATATTAAAGGATCAAACGTTCCTATTCAAATTGGCTTTAATAGAAGGTTTGATGCCAGTCATTCAAAGGCACAACAGGCAAGGGTAAAAAAAGAAATTGGTGAATTGGAAATGGTTGTTATTACAAGTAGAGATCCTGAGCCTCCTGGAATTGATTATTTAAAAGCTGCTGGAGGATTTTTTAGAGATACTAC
>LULK01000697.1_pt1 | contig 12560 bp, 14 predicted proteins | sample 728181 | NCBI WGS metagenome assembly LULK01 (sample SAMN03860291, study PRJNA289734) | marine metagenome | biome: seawater column; feature: ocean; material: water; isolation source: Red Sea water column Station 169 - depth 10m | place: Saudi Arabia: Red Sea | collected 2011-10-15 | depth 10 m | reverse complement strand
GCTTTTACCAAAGGTCGGTTGTAGAAATCAAATATAAAGGATATATAGAAAAACAGCTGAGAGAAATAAAAAAAACAAAAAAACAAAACAACAAAAAAATACCAACAAGTTTTGATTATGATTCTATAGAAGGCCTTTCAAACGAAGTAAAAGAAAAACTCAATCAAAACAAACCAAGATCAATAGGAGACGCCAGCATCATAGAGGGGGTAACACCAGCAGCCGTCAACCTAATCCTTATCTATTTAAAAAAAGCAGAACTTCTGGAACAAAATGCATGACGGCCTGCCCAAAACACAAAAAGAAAAAATTAAAAGATTTATTGCTGCTGCGTTAGAGTTCAACAAAACACACAACATTTTTTCAAGAAAGACAAAAGAAGAGGTTTACAGAAAAGATGTATTAGATTGTGTGCCCCTAATCAACAACATAGAAGACAGCAAAAGCATTCTAGACCTAGGGTCGGGAGGAGGCTTTCCAGGAATTATCTTATCTATTACAAAACCAAAAAATATAGTTAGTTTGGTAGAAAGCAATAATAAAAAATGTTACTTTTTGAGAAAAATCAAACACGATCTCGCGCTAGAAAACACAAACATAATCAATCAAACGATAGAAAAAAACAACTCACTTGGATTGTTTGATGTCATTACAACACGAGCGTTTGCGAGCACAAAAAAAACATTAAAACTAACCCAAAACAACGCACACAGCAAAACAAGATACCTTCTTTTGAAAGGAAAAGAAAAAACTATAAATAAAGAATTAGAAGATATTGACAAGAAAAGATATAAATATGAAATAATCAATTTAGATATGAGTTTTTATGAAAGAAATATTGTTTTAATAGAGCCTAATGAATAGGATAATAGCCATTGCCAACCAAAAAGGAGGAGTTGGAAAAACAACAACGGCAGTTAATTTGGCGGCAAGTCTAGTTGCAACAAAACGAAAGGTGTTGCTGATTGATCTAGACCCCCAAGGCAACGCCACATCAGCAGCAAGCATTTCATCACCAAACCCAAAAACTTTATGCGATTATTATTTTGAAGGGGCACAAATTAAAGAATGTGTTTACAGCAGCAAAGACGGCTTCGATATTTTGCCTGGCGACGAAGGATTAATAGCGCTAGAAATTGCAATAAGAAACGACAGCAAACAGGGGTTTCTTGCCAACGCCCTTAAATCGTTTTCAGAAACCCATAACTACACCATAATAGACACCCCTCCCACACTTAATCAGCTAACAATTGAGGCGCTTTTTTGTGCATCTGGAACATTAATACCTCTACAATGTGAATATTATTCGCTTGAGGGTGTTGCGGGGCTAATGAAAACAATACAAACAATATCAGACAAAAACATGTCATCTAATAGAGTTTTGGGATTAGTAAGAACAATGGTCGATATGAGAAACAATCTAGCCAAAGAGGTTTCAGACGAGCTTGAAAAACATTTCAAAGACTTGGTTTTCAACACTCTTATACCAAGAAATGTAAAGCTAGCCGAGGCGCCCAGCCATGGACTTTCTGGTATAAAATATATGCCTAATTCATACGGTGCTAAAGCCTATTTAGCTTTGGCTGGCGAGCTTATTAGAAGGGTTGAGTATGTCTGACGAAAACAAAACCTTAAACAGGGGCCTCGATGCTCTTTTGGGGCAAAACAACGCAAAACAAAGATCTGTTAAAGAAGTTGATTTGCTAAAAATTAAACCAGGCAGGTTTCAGCCTAGGTCTAATTTTGATAATGAAAAGTTAGAGGAGCTTACTGCATCAATAAAGAATCAAGGCGTATTGTCTCCAATATTGGTAAGAGAGCTCGGTCTCAATGAGTTTGAGGTCATAGCCGGAGAAAGAAGACTCAGGGCTGCAAAAATGGCCGGGCTTAAAACAATTCCATGCCTTATAGATCAAAAAGAAGATCAGGATGCGTTGGTTTCAGCGCTTATTGAAAACCTACAGCGGGAAGATCTTAATCCCGTTGAAGAGGCAAGAGGTCTTGATAGGCTTAAGCGAGAGTTTGGTTTAACCCAAGACGAAGTTGCCTCCTCCACAGGAAAAGCGAGAAGCACGGTTGCAAATTCATTGAGAATCTTATCACTACCAGCTTCAGTGCTGGAGCTTCTTGCTCACGGAAAGATTGAAAAAGGACATGCAAAACTTCTTGCATCTATGTCTTCAGAAGAAGCGGAAAAATTAGCTCAAAAAATTGTTAGTCAAAAAATTTCTGTTAAAGACTTAAGCAATATTTCAACCCCCAACAAACCAAAATTAAAAACAAAAGCAAAAGATACAGATTTACTGAACATTGAAAAAGAGATGAGCGAGCTTTTTGGGCACAAAATAGAAATTGAAACAAAGAATAAAAAAGCGGGAAAGGTATCAATTAGTTATAAAACATTAGATGAGCTAGATAGCATAATTAGCAAATTAAAAAATAAAAAATAAACAATAAACATCTTGTTAATGAATAGATATATTTTTATAATTCTCGCCTGAAGAGCAATTTATTTTTAAACAAAATCAACCTAAGCTTGAACAAACTAAATCAAAAAAACATACCCATACTTATTTTAAATCTGGCAATTCTTGTTTTAGGAATACTTAAAGATCCAATTTTTCTTGCTTATTCGCTGGGCTATATGGCAACACTAACTCTTTTATATGTATGTGGGTCTAAAATACAAAATACGGCAATGAATTTAGGATATATATGGATATCTAAATGGTCTTGTTTTGTGATATTTTTAGCCACAGTAGGGATGAATGCACCTAACATATTCCTCGAAAGCATGTTTATGTTTGTTTTATTTAATCTTACAATTAACCCAGCTTATTTTATGAAAAAGGAGATCGTATAGAGTGGCATCTGAACTAACAACCGATTCATATATCAACCACCATCTAACAAATTTAAAGTGTGGAAAAACAGACGCTGGCTGGACATGTGACCCTTATGCAGAAATGGGTTTTTGGTCGTTTCATGTTGACTCGCTTTTATGGTCCGTAATTTTGGGCTGCGTATTCTTATTCGTTTTTAAAAAAGCAACACCTAAAAAGGGAAGCGAAAATTTAGCACCAAAGGGCTTGCAAAATTTTGCAGAGATGTGCATTGAATTTGTAGAAGACAACGTTCAATCAATGTTTGGATCTATTAAAAACACGCTTGTGGCACCTCTGGCACTAACCGTGTTCGTATGGATTTTATTAATGAATTTAATGGACTTGGTGCCGGTTGATTTCATTCCTGTTCTTGCTGGCCATATAGCAGCTGCAATTACAGACGTCTCATGGATAAAAGAGCCTGATGATTTGTATTTTAAAGTTGTTCCAACAACAGACCCAAACATAACCCTTGGAATGGCATTCGCGGTTTTTATATTAACAATATATTACAGCATTACAGTTAAAGGAATTAAAGCATTCGTAGCAGAGCTAACACTTCACCCTTTTGGAAAGTATTTGATACCAGTAAATTTTGTTCTTGAAATGGTTAACTTTATAGCCAAACCAATTTCGCTTGGCCTTAGGCTTTTTGGTAATTTATATGCCGGTGAAATGATATTTATTTTGATAGCGTTAATGCTATTTTTTAGTAGTATTTGGGTTGGCGTGTTAGGATTTGCATTGCACTTAATATGGGCTTTGTTCCATGTTTTAATAGTTGCATTGCAAGCGTTTATTTTTATGGCGCTTACTATTGCATATTTAGCAATGGCGCATGAAACAGAAGAGCATTAGCTCTTATTTAGAAGGAGAAAAAAATATGGAATTTAGTATATTAGCAGCTGGCATTTTAATGGGTTTGGCTGCAATTGGTGCTGGGGTTGGTGTAGGCGTTCTCGGTAGTAAGTTTATCGAAGCAGCAGCTAGACAACCTGAGCTTATACCAATGTTGCGTGGTCAGTTCTTCCTTATGATGGGCTTAACAGATGCTGTACCAATGATTGGAATAGGCCTTGGAATGTATATGTTATTTGTATTGTAAGAAATCTAAATCATGGACATTAACGCAACCCTTATAGCTCAAGCAATTGTATTTACTGCATTTGTGGCAATATGTTGGAAATTCATATACCCACCAATGCTCTCGATGATGCATGAGAGAGAGCAAAGGATAGCTGAAGGCTTAGAGGCGGCAAAAAAAGCAGACGACTCTTTGGAAGAAGCAAAGCTTATGTACGACAAAGAGCTCAGTAAGGCCAAAAAAGAGGCGGCAGAAATAATTGAAAAAGCAAACTCAAGGGCGTCACAAATAGTATCAAATGCAAAAACGAAGGCAGAAGAAGAAGCAGAAAAAATTATGACCTCTGCTAATACAACCATTGAAAGCGAAACAAACAGAGCAAAAGAAGAGCTAAGGCAGCAGATGTCAAACATAATTATTGATACCACCAAAAAAATATTGGATGAAGAAATTTCTGCTGAAAAACATGACGACTTGCTTAAAAAAGCAGCGCAGGATCTCTGATGATTGAATTAACACCGCTAGCCAGACCATACGCCAAGGCTGTTTTTGCTTCCGCTCTAAATACTGAGAGCATTGACGAAATCAAAGAAGAGCTTAAAACTATGGCATTGGTTTCATTAACAACAGAAGTTAAAAGTTTGGTTGAGGATCCAACCCTGTCAAATAATGAAATTCTTAATTCATTAAACACTTTGCTTGATGGTTCAATATCTAAAACCTCTCAATCACTGCTAAACGTTTTGGCTGAGAACAATAGATTTAATCTTTTGGAAGCCATATTTGAAATATATAAAGAAATTGTTGCCAAGCATAAAGAACAAAAATCTGTTGAGGTTTTTGTCGCAACCGAGCCTTCTAGCGATACAGAAGAAAAAATCAAAACAAGACTTGTATCCAAATATGGTGAGGGTACAAATGTAGAATTTAAAATAGACCCACATATTATGGGTGGCCTATCAATTAAAGTAGGCGACGAAACTTTAGACCTTTCTGTTAAAGGAAAGGTTAAAAAATTAATTAATCAATTAAACTTTTAGGTGAAAATATGAGCCAATTAAATCCATCAGAAATATCCAGCGTTTTAAAAGAAAAAATTGCGGGGTTAGATTTATCTGCTGAGAGAAAAAACGAAGGAATAATCGTAAGTGTTTCTGACGGTATTGTCAGAATCCATGGCATGGGTGATGTTATGTATGGAGAGCTTATTGAGTTTGAAAACGGAGTTCTTGGACTAGCATTAAATCTAGAACAAGATTCAGTAGGCGCTGTTGTGCTGGGTGATTACCTTGATTTAGTTGAAGGTCAAAAAGTAGTTTGTACAGGAAAAATTCTTGAAGTGCCTGTTGGAGAGTCTATGCTTGGGCGTGTTGTAGATGCAATAGGAGTTCCGATTGATGGAAAAGGAGAAATAAAGGCAGAGTCGTCATCACCTGTAGAAGTTGTTGCTCCAGGAGTTATAGCAAGACAGGGGGTTGATCAACCAGTTCAAATTGGTCTTAAAGCTGTTGATTCAATGGTTCCTATTGGTAGGGGCCAGCGGGAGCTAATAATTGGTGACAGGCAAACAGGAAAAACAGCTGTTGCCATTGACGCAATCATCAATCAAAAAGGAACAGGCATTAAATGTATTTATGTAGCCATTGGTCAAAAACAATCAACAGTCGCCAATGTTGTTCGCAAACTAGAGGAGTATGGTGCAATGGAACATACAATAGTTGTTTCGGCAACAGCATCCGATCCAGCGCCTATGCAATATATCTCTGCGTATGCCGGATGCGCAATGGGAGAATATTTTAGGGATAAGGGAGAAGACGCCTTAATAGTATATGATGATCTATCAAAACAAGCTGTAGCCTATCGTCAAGTTTCGTTATTACTTAAGAGGCCTCCAGGCAGGGAAGCATATCCAGGAGATGTTTTTTATCTTCATTCAAGATTGCTTGAGAGAGCAGCAAGGGTTAATGCTGACTATGTAGAAAAAGTTACAAACGGAAAAGTAAAAGGTAAAACAGGATCATTGACCGCATTGCCCATTATTGAGACGCAGGCTGGGGATGTTTCTGCTTTCGTTCCAACAAACGTAATATCAATAACAGATGGTCAAATTTTCCTCGAAACAGACCTGTTTAACTCAGGAATTAGACCTGCCATAAATCCTGGTATATCGGTTTCAAGGGTTGGTGGAGCTGCACAAACAAAAATAATGAAAAAGCTTAGCGGAGGAGTGAGAACTGCTTTAGCACAATACAGAGAGCTCGCATCTTTTTCTCAATTTGCATCTGATTTAGATGATGCAACAAAAGCACAATTAGCAAGTGGACAAAGAATCACTGAACTATTAAAACAGAAACAATATGCACCAATGAGCGTTGCGCAACAATCTATAAGCTTATTTGCTGCTGATAGAGGTTTTATGGATGACGTAGAAATTGAAAAAATTGGCTCTTTTGAATCTGCACTTCACGCCTATCTAACAGCAACAAATATCAAGTATCAAAAATACACAAAAAATTACTTCTGCCATGGAGATGGTTGCTGCAAGCAAAATTAGAAAGACTCAGGATGTAATGCTTCTTGGAAGACCTTATTCTGAAAAAATTAAAGAAGTAATATCACATATAGCTAATTCAAGCTCCGAATATTCTCATCCCTTTTTTGAAGACAGAAAGGTCAAGAAAGCATGTTTTATAGTCGTTAGTACTGATAAGGGTTTGTGTGGTGGACTGAATATTAATTTATTTAAAAACGTTATAGCTAAAGCTGCTGAATTGAAAAAAGTCGGAGTTGAGTCCTGTTTCGCATTGATTGGGGTAAAAGCATCAGGTTTTTTTAAGGCCATCGGAGGCGAGATAGTGGCTAAAGTAGAAATGCTTGGAGATCAACCAGACCCTGATAACCTGATAGGCCTTACCAAGGTAGTGCTTGATAAGCATAAAAATGGCGAAATAGATGAGGCTTATTTGTGTGCAAATAGTTTTGTTAACACAATGACACAACAACCTAAAGTGGATCAATTAATTCCATTGCCCGTTATGGAAAATGACGATTCAGCACCCACCCATTGGGACTACATATATGAACCAGAAGCAAAAGAATTATTAAATGGTCTTTTAACAAGATATATAGAGTCATTAATTTATCAAGCAGTAGTTGAAAACAAAGCATGTGAACAGGCTGCAAAAATGATAGCAATGAAAAATGCAACAGAAAACGCAGGCGAATTAATAAAAGAGTTAGAGCTTTTATACAACAATGTGAGACAGGCAGCAATCACTCAAGAGCTGTCAGAGATAGTTGGCGGCGCGGCTGCCGTCTAAAGGAGAAAGAAATGAGTAATGGTTTAGTAACACAAATTATTGGAGCAGTTATAGACGTTGAGTTTGATAAATCAAACATACCAAATGTTTATGAAGCTTTGACTATATCTGGAATGGAAACAGTTCTAGAGGTACAACAACAACTTGGTGATGGTGTTGTTCGTACAATTGCAATGGGTAGCACTGAGGGACTAAAAAGAGGGCTTGAAATTAACAGAACTAATGCACCCATATCAGTGCCAGTTGGTCAAGAAACATTAGGAAGAATAATGGACGTTCTTGGAAATCCAATTGATGAAAAAGGGCCTATTGGTGAAAAGGAAACACTTCCCATTCACAGAAAACCTCCTGAGTATGTTGATCAAGCAGCATCTAATGAATTGCTGGAAACAGGAATCAAAGTTATTGACTTAATTTGCCCATTTGCAAAAGGAGGAAAAGTTGGTTTATTCGGTGGAGCAGGCGTAGGTAAGACAGTAAATATGATGGAATTGATCAGAAATATTGCTATTGAACATTCGGGTTTCTCTGTTTTTGCCGGCGTGGGTGAGAGAACAAGGGAAGGAAATGATTTTTATCACGAGATGACAGATTCAAATGTTATCGACAAGGTTTCGCTTGTATATGGACAGATGAATGAGCCGCCAGGTAACAGATTAAGAGTTGCTCTAACCGGACTAACAATTGCAGAAAAGTTCAGAGATGAAGGCAGAGATGTTCTTTTATTTATTGATAATATTTATCGTTATACTTTAGCCGGAGTTGAAGTTTCAGCCTTGTTAGGAAGAATGCCATCAGCGGTTGGATATCAACCAACACTTGCTGAGGAAATGGGCGCGCTACAAGAAAGAATCACATCAACAAAAACCGGATCAATCACATCAATCCAGGCTGTTTATGTTCCAGCTGATGACCTTACTGATCCATCTCCAGCAACCACTTTTGCTCACTTAGATGCAACCGTAGTGTTATCAAGAAATATTGCAGAGCTGGGTATTTATCCTGCAGTTGATCCTCTTGATTCTACAAGTCGTCAGCTTGATCCATTAGTTGTAGGAGAGGATCATTACAACACTGCTCAAGCTGTTCAAGGAGTCCTTCAAAGATATAAAGAACTTAAAGACATTATCGCGATCTTAGGTATGGATGAACTATCTGAGGATGACAAACTGGTTGTTGCAAGAGCAAGAAAAGTTGAAAGGTTTTTATCACAACCATTCTTTGTGGCAGAAGTTTTCACCGGATCGCCTGGGAAATATGTTTCTCTTGAAGATAGTATCAAGGCCTTTAATGGCATATTAAATGGTGATTATGATGATTTACCAGAGCAAGCGTTCTATATGGTTGGAACAATAGAGGAAGCTGTAGAAAAAGCTAAAACATTATAAAAATGAAATCTATTAAAGTCAGCATTGTTTCTTCAAGTGAGGAAATTTATTCCGGAGAAGCAACAATGGTATTTGCAACGGGCACATTGGGTGAACTAGGAATTGCTCCCGGACACACTCCGTTGCTTACTGGTCTGGCTCCTGGGCCTGTAAGAGTTCAAGATGGCAATGATGAAAAAACCTTTTTTTGCTCAGGCGGATTTATTGAAGTCCAACCTGATATCGTTACTTTTTTGTCCGATACAGCTGAAAGAGCTGATTCGCTAGATGAAGCAGAAGCAATAAAGGCAAAAGAACAGGCTGAAAAGGATTTATCTGATAAAAACGATAAAATTGATTATGCTAAAGCAGCCGCACAATTAGCAGAGGCCGCTGCAAGACTAAAAACTATTCAAAAACTTCGCAAAAACCAGTAAGGTATCTATTTAACCTTATATTGTGAAAATACATACTATTATTCTAGCTGCTGGGGAGGGCTCTAGAATGATTTCAAACAAAGCTAAATCTCTCCAACACATTGGTGGGCAATCTATGCTCACAAGGATTTATGAGACAGTTTCAAGCATTACAAATGAAACTTCATTTGTTGTTGGCTATGAAAAAGAAGCAATAATTAAAGAAACAAAAAAATTTGTAGGAGAAATAAATATTTGTGTTCAAGAAAAACCTATTGGAACAGCAGACGCGGTTAAAGCTGCGCTAAACAATATATCACAAGATTCACAAACACTAATCTTGTATGGAGATGTACCATTAATTAAATTACAAACGTTAAAAAAAATGCTATCTGCTAATGAAGATAGCTTAACAATTTTAACCACCGAGCTGACTGATCCTACAGGATATGGAAGGGTAAAAAAAGATGATGCAGGACTTGTCTTATCTATTGTTGAAGAGAAAGATGCGACCTCTGAAGAAAAGAAAATAAAAGAGATTTTTACAGGGGTTTTGTGTTGTAAAAAAACTTTATTAGAAGAAGCAATTAGTCAGGTTGACAATCATAATGCTGCTGGAGAATATTACTTGACAGATATAGTTTCTATAATTAGCGCAAAAGGGTATAAAATTAATACATGTGTAGCTTCTAACGATGAAGTCAAAGGAGCTAATACAAAAAGGGAGTTATCAGAACTGGAGAGCATTTACAGAAAAATGAAAGCAGATGAATTATTAGATATGGGCGTTGCTATCTCGGACCCAGCAAGGCTGGATGTTAGAGGCACAGTTATAGAGGCTTTTTCACATCTTGTATCTTCTAAAGTTGGAAGTAATTGTTCTATAGGCCCCTATGCAAGATTGCGCGAGGGGAGTTATGTAGATGATGAGGCGAAGATTGGTAATTTTGTTGAAACCAAAAAGACTAAAGTAGGCAAGTCTTCCAAAGCCAATCATTTTGCTTATTTAGGAGATGCTGAAATTGGAGACGAATCTAACATAGGAGCCGGAACCATCACATGCAACTATGATGGAAAAAATAAACACAAAACAAAAATTGGTGATAAGAGTTTCGTTGGAACCAATTCATCTTTAGTTGCGCCAATTACAATTGGATCTAATGCTTATGTTGCTGCTGGATCAGTTATTACAAAAGACGTCCCAGATAATGCACTTGGTGTTGGAAGATCAAAACAAAAAAATAAAGAGAATTGGTCTAAGAAAAAGGATTAACTGTGTGCGGAATCATAGCAGCTGCTTCAAATAGAAATGTCGGTAAACTTTTAGTTCAAGGACTCCATAAAATGGAATACAGAGGATATGATTCTGCAGGAATTGCTTTACATCAAGACGATGGCATAGCTCACCTGCGAACACTTGGAAAAGTTCAGCTTCTTGAAGAAAAAATGATTTCTGAAAAGCCTAAGAGTAAATTGGGAATTGCTCATACAAGATGGGCGACGCATGGAGAGCCATCAGAAACTAACGCTCATCCTCACAAATCACAAGATTCCATTTATATTGTTCATAACGGCATTATTGAAAATTACCTTCAGCTTAAAGAAGATTTAAAGCAAAGCGGATACGAATTTTCATCACAAACTGACTCAGAACTAATCGCACACCTTCTTGATCATCATATTAATCAAGGCCAATCAATGGTTGATGCAATGTATGCTGTAAAAGAAAAACTTGAGGGAGCATATGCAATAGCTGCAATTGATATAAAAGATAGTACAAATTTAGTTATTGCGAGGAACAAGTCACCCTTATTGATTGGAATTGGAACTGATGAGATGTTTGCGGCTTCAGATCCGCTTGCTATAGCACAGCAAACCAATGATTTTATATTTTTAGAAGATGGTGATGTTGCAGAGATCTCTGCAAATACTTATAAAATTTTTGATGAATCTAAAAAAGAGGTTGTTCGAGAAATTACCCGTATAGACATATCAGCAGAAGCTGCATCAAAAGGTGAATACAGGCACTATATGGAAAAAGAAATATACGAACAGCCTGAAGCTGTTTCAAATACTATAGATGGAAGAATTGGTGGCGAAGATGTTTTAGATAATATTTTTGGTCTTGGTTCAAGCGATTTATTCTCAAAAGTCAGGCGCATTCAAATAGTTGCATGTGGAACCAGTCTTCACGCAGGAAGGGTTGCTGCGAACTGGTTTTCATCTATAGCAGAATTACCTTGTCAGATAGATTATGCAAGTGAATACAGATATAGAAATCCTCACGTAGATGAGAAATCGTTATTAGTAACTATTTCTCAATCAGGAGAAACGGCAGACACATTGGCTGCATTGAATTACGCAAAAGAAAAAGATTATCTTTCTACGCTTACAATTTGTAATGTTCCAACAAGCTCTTTAGCCAGAGAGTCAGACTTTTCGTTTTTTACAAATGCTGGACCAGAGATTGGTGTTGCATCTACAAAAGCTTTCACAACTCAATTGGCAGCATTGATGCTATTAGCATTATCGCTTGCAAAAAGTAGAAACTTAAACCCAAAACTTAGAGGAAGAGTAGTTCAAGCTTTAAGATCGTTACCAGAAACTATAGCCGAAGCTTTAAATTCAAAAGACATGATGATTGAGATAGCTCCAGATATAGCCAACAAAGATAACGCTCTATTTTTAGGAAGAGGTATTTTTTATCCTATTGCTAAAGAGGGAGCACTTAAATTAAAAGAGATTTCCTACATTCATGCTGAGGCATATCCAGCTGGAGAGCTAAAGCATGGCCCACTTGCATTAATAGATGAAAATATGCCAGTTATTGCTTTGGCTCCCGAGAGTGAAATCGCAGAAAAATTAATTTCTAATCTTGAAGAGGTTAAAGCCAGAGGCGGAACTTTATATGTTTGCGCTGACCCTTCAGTTAATATGGATGTTAAGTCTGGAAAATTAATACATATGCCCGAATGCGACTTTTTTATGTCACCTATTGTATATAACATTCCATTACAAATTCTTTCATACGAAGTTGCTCTCCTAAGAGGAACAGACATTGATCAGCCAAGGAATCTTGCTAAATCAGTAACGGTGGAATAAGTTTGAACAGAGAATTATGAAAATTGTATATGTAGATATGGACAATGTCTTAGTAAATTTCCAAAGTGGTATTGATGCCTTAACAGAAGAAGAAAGGATGGCATTCAAAGATGACTTAGATGATATACCTGGAATATTTTCAAAGATGAAACCCGTCGACGGTGCAATTGAGGCATATGAAAAACTTACAAAACACTTCGATGTTTATATTTTGTCTACTGCTCCTTGGAACAACCCTTCCGCATGGACAGACAAAGCACTTTGGGTTCAAAAGCATTTGGGTGATTTAGCACATAAAAGACTGATACTTAGTCACAATAAAAATCTAAATGCTGGACCAGAGATTGGTGTTGCATCTACAAAAGCTTTCACAACTCAATTGGCAG
>LULK01000501.1_pt1 | contig 12588 bp, 13 predicted proteins | sample 728181 | NCBI WGS metagenome assembly LULK01 (sample SAMN03860291, study PRJNA289734) | marine metagenome | biome: seawater column; feature: ocean; material: water; isolation source: Red Sea water column Station 169 - depth 10m | place: Saudi Arabia: Red Sea | collected 2011-10-15 | depth 10 m | reverse complement strand
ATTAAAATCATATATAAAACACCCACTTATGACTTTTAAAATAATATCTGCGATACATTTTGAAGCGTTTAAACTGTGGACCAAAGGTATTAAATTTATCCAAAGAAAATTAAAAATTAAGAATAATATTACTTTTGAGAGTTAATGAATTTAAATACTGTTTCAGATAAAATAGTCTTTAGCATTTTAAAAGATATAAAAGTTGGTCATTTAGAGCTAACTAATTATGATGGTAAGAACTATAGTTTTGGAAACCCCAAAGATAATTTAAAAGCTAATATAAAGATAAAAAATAAAAACTTTACTTTTAATTTAATTAAATCAGGTAGTGTAGGTCTTGCAGAATCCTACATGAATGACCATTTTGAGACGAATAATTTATCTAATTTGATAGAGATAACAGCAAGGAATATAAAACAAATTCATAAATTTTCTGGACTGCTAGATTTTTCTTTTATTAATTACTTGAAAAATATTTTCATAAAAAATACAAAAAATAGAAGCAAAACTAACATTTCAAAACACTATGACCTAGGTAATGAATTTTTTTCTTTATGGTTAGATAAAACGCTAACTTACTCAAGCGCGATATTTGATGAAAAAAATAAAGATTTATCTGATGCTCAAAATAATAAATATCAAAAATTAATAGACCTAATTAAACCTGGAACTGGAGATAAAGTTTTAGAAATAGGTTGTGGTTGGGGAGGTTTTGCTGAGTATCTTGGTAAAAAGTATGATGTGAGATTAGATTGTATTACAATTTCAAAAAAACAATTTGAATTTGCTAAAGAGAGAATTTACAGGTGTGGATTAAATGAAAAAGTAAACATTCAAATAAAAGATTATAGAGATTTAAAAGATAAATATAATTGTATTGCATCTATAGAAATGATTGAGGCAGTAGGTCAAAATTATTTGGAAGGTTACTTTAAAACAATTAAAAATAATTTATCGAGCGATGGAAGTGCTGCTATTCAAGCAATAACAATTGATGATAATCTTTTTGACAGATACAAATATAAACAAGACTTCATTCAAAAATATATTTTTCCTGGCGGCTTTCTTCCAAATAAAGGAAGTATAGATAAATATGTTTCGAATAACGGTTTAACTATAAAATCTTATGAATCTTATGCCGATCATTACTCAAATACACTTGCTATTTGGAGAAATGAATTCAACAAAAAATGGGAATTAATTAAGAAACAAGGTTTTGATTTAACATTTAAAAGAATGTGGGAATTTTATTTATCTTATTGTGAAGCAGGTTTTAAGTCTAAAAATATCGATTTAATTCAATTTTCTATACAGAACAAATAATAGAGGAGACAATGCGCGACATAAAATTTTTCAAACCAATTTTATTGATAATTTCTCTGTTCTTAATTACAAACTGCTCAAATAATAGTTCTATGAAACCAGAAGATTTTATAAATAAAAAACCTAGATTAATAATTGAGGAATATTTGTCAGGCAATGTAAAAGCTTGGGGTGTTTTACAAAATCGATCTGGAAAAGTTATTAGACAGTTCTCGGCGGATTTAGATGGTAAATGGAATGGTAATCAATTAATTCTTGATGAAAAATTCAATTGGGATGATGGTGAAATTCAAACAAGACAATGGCAAATTACTAAAATTAATGAAAACAATTATGAAGGTACAGCTGGTGATGTTGTAGGTAAGGCAAAAGGGTATTCCTATGGTCCAGCGTTTAAATTTGAATATGTTTTATTAGTTCCTGTAAAAGGTAAACAAATGAAAATCACTTTTGATGATTGGATTTTTAAACAAGATGAAAGAGTAGCTATAAATAAAGCAACAATGACTAAATTTGGTTTTAAGGTAGCAGAATTAACCGTCTTTTTTGTTAAAGACTAATTTTTTTTCTGATACTTTGTCATTTTACCTACTAGACCAAAATATAATTTACTCGGTAAAAAACTAAAAAATTTAAGTATTAATGTTAAAGATTTTGGAAAATGGATCTCAAAGATATTTCTGTTTACTAATCCATCATAAATTTTATCAGCGGCATACTCTGCAGTCTTTAAAAAAGGCATTTTAAAATCATTTTTGTCTGTCATAGGAGTTTTGATAAAACCAGGAGAGACTAGACAGATACGTACATTTGAACGACCAAAATCAAAATATAAACTCTCAGCCAAATTATTCAAAGCTGATTTTGACGGGCCATAACCCGTCGAATTAGGTAGCCCTCTATAGCCTGCTATAGACGAAACTATAGCAATTTTTCCACTTTTTTTATTTTTAAAATATTCTTCCACAGCCTTAATACTATTTAATGTTCCAAAAAAATTAATTTTAAATACATCTTCAATCTGTTCAACATCGATATCTTTTTCTTTTTTAGGATTCCAAGTACCAGTAGAAAAAAAACAAATATCAATATTTTCAAATTTTTTCTTAATTTGTTCAAAGACTTCTATGCATTTTGATTTGTCTGTGACATCTAATGGAAATGAGCTGATATTAGCATTGGTATCAGCTATTTCTTTTAAAAGATTCTCTCTTCTAGCGGATATTGCAACGTTCCAACCTTCATTAGCAAATTTTAATGCCAGTGCTTTACCAATACCTGTGCTTCCACCCGTGATCCAAATTGTTTTTTTATTCATTATCTAAAGATGTATAATACCTTTATGCTTAAAAATAAAATTTTATCATTTATTCTTTTTTTTATAATAACTTTTTCAGCCTCATTCATTGGTGGTACAGTATCAATTAATTTAAAAGAACCTTGGTATTCAACGCTTATTAAATCAAGTTTAAATCCACCAGATTGGGTTTTTGCTCCTGTTTGGACTATTTTATACCTTATGATGACTATTGCAGTCTGGAACTTCTGGCATAGTAAAAATCGAGATATAAACACAGTTTATATTTATTTTATCCATATAATTATAAATACAACTTGGAGTATTGTTTTTTTTGCATTGCACAAAATATTTCTAGCTATGTTAGTTCTAATAATATTAATAATATTTATTTTTTTGTTAATCATAAGATTTAAATCCGTTAACAAACTAAGTTACTATTTAATGATTCCCTATTTACTTTGGTGTTTCTATGCACTATTTCTAAATATTAACTTAGTTATACTAAATTAATTTATGGACGATGTTGTAATAGTTGGTGGGGGTATTATTGGTGCAGCAACGGCTTACTTTTTGTCTAAAGAAGGAAGAAAAGTTAAAGTTATAGAAAGGGATCCAACTTATAAATCAGCATCATTTCCATTATCTTTAGGTGGTTTCAGAAGACAATTTTTTCAAAAAGAAAATATTTTATTAGGAAAATTTGCAAGAGAGTTTATTTTTCAAATTCCAGAATTACTCAAGACTGAAAAAAACCCGAATCCTACGGCAAGTATGGTGCCCAATGGTTATCTATTAATGTTTGGACCTGAACATGCAGAAGAACAATATAAGGCTCTAGAAAATCATCAGGCGTGTGAAGCTGGTACAAAAAATATTAAAGGTTCTGAATTATCAAAACATTTTCCATACATAAATGCAGATGGAATAGAAACAGCTACGTTTACCGATAATCAAAGTGAAGGGTGGATAGATCCTTTTATGTTTCATAACGCGTTAAAAAGCAAAGCTACCGAACTTGGAGCAGAATTTATCAAGGGAAATATAAAATCTCTTTCAGAAATAAAAGCCAAAACTATTATTTCTGCAGCTGGTTGTTGGACTAAAGAATTACTTGAAGATATTCCAGTAGAACCACAAAAACATACCGTATTTCGAGTGAAGTGCCCCAAACATATTCCTGAAATGCCTTTAACTGGAGATTTACCATCAGGAGTCTATTGGAGACCTGAAGGAAAAGAGTATTTAGCAGGTTCACCAAAATCGGTGTTTGATGCAAAAGATTTAGAACCTGCATGGGATGATTTTGAGGAATTAGTTTGGCCTGCGCTCGCAAATAGAATTCCAATTTTTGAGGAATTAAAATTAACAGGAGGATGGGCAGGATATTATGATTGTAACAGATTAGATAATAATGCTGTTGTAGGCAAACATCCTAAATTTGATAATGTTTATTTGGCTACAGGCTTTACTGGTAGAGGATTGATGCAAGCACCCGGTATAGGAAGAGCTCTAACTGAATTGATAACCACTGGCGCTTATCAGTCAATTGATATTTCTAATATGGCTGTTGAAAGAGTTCTTGGAAAAAAAGCACGGCCTGAGCCTTATGTTCTTTAATCAAGTCCCACAAAAAGTTTTATACTCTGTGTTATTTTCATTTGGAATTTGATACTTATACATATTTTTATTTTCTATGTAAGGGGTTTTTAAAATTTCTAAAAATTCAAAAAGCATTTTAAAGTTATTTTTATTTGCCAAATTCAAAGTTTCTTCTACTTTATCATTTCTTGGGATTACAAGGGGGTTAACAGTCCTCATCAATGCTATACTTTTTTCATTAGAACTATCATTTATTACGAGCCTTTCATTCCATCTCTTTTTCCAATCTTGAAAAACTTTATCCTGAAAATCTTCTTCTTCTTGAACTTTAAATTTCATCAAATGGCAAAAAGTATTTGTGTAGTCAATTTTTTTTTGATGCATCCAAGTTAATAAATCTAAAATTAAAGTTTTATCTATACTGTGATTTCCTATTAAACCAAGTTTTTTTCTCATCATTTCAAGCCACTTTTCCTCATACTTTTTTTCAAAAGTATTAATTATTTCAGTAGCCATCTCGATCGCTTTTTTTTGATTTTTATCAATCATAGGTATTAGACATTCTGCAAATCTTGATAAATTCCACTTTGTAATAATTGGTTGATTACAGTAAGCATATCTTCCCATATGATCAATAGAACTAAAAACAGTTTTCGGATCATATGTATCCATAAATGCACATGGGCCGTAGTCAATTGTTTCTCCTGAAATTGACATATTGTCAGTATTCATAACTCCGTGAATAAAACCCACTCTCATCCAGTTCACGACTAGATCAATTTGTTTATTCATAAGATCAATTAAAAGATCAATTGCCTTATTTTTTGAATTTACCAGTTTTGGATAATGTCTATTAATTACATAATTCAATAACAGTTCTAATTCATCTTTTTTGTCTCTTGCTGCAATATATTGAAAAGTTCCAACCCTAATATGGCTTAAAGCTACTCTAGTTAGAATAGCGCCTTCTAGTAAAGTATCTCGCATTATTTTTTCACCCGTTTTTGCTACCGCTAAACTTCTTGTTGAGGGAATGTTAAGATTATGCATTGCCTCACTTACGATATATTCTCTTAACATTGGACCTAATGCAGCTCTACCATCACCATTTCTTGAGAATGATGTTTTCCCAGAACCTTTAAGTTGAATATCATATCTTTTGTTGCTGTTAGTTATATGTTCACCTATCAATATTGCTCTACCATCACCAAGCATTGTAAAGTGTCCAAATTGATGACCCGCATATGCCTGAGCAATTGTATTACTACCCTCAGGAAGAGTATTTCCTGTAAATAAAGATGATAGCTTGTCTTTATTGATTTTTGTAAGATCCAGATCCAATTCTTTAGCTAAACTCTCGTTAATTATAACCAATTCAGGATTCTTTACAGCTACAGGTTTTATATGTTCCTTAAAAGCATCAGATAGTCTTGAATAAGAGTTATCAAAATTCCAATTTATATTATTTTCCATTTAAAACTATTTACTCCAAATCCTTTTTAAAATTTCTTCTCTGCCACAAGCTTTTTTATATCTCAAATATCTTTCTAGCTTAATCTTATAAAAGTCCTGATGATATTCTTCAGCTTTGTAAAATTTTTCAAAACTTCGAATATATGTGACAACTTTTTTGTTAAATCTGTTTTCTAATTTTTGAATATCTTTTTCTATTAATTTCTTTTCATTTGTATCTTTATAAAACGCAACCGATCTGTAACTATAACCTTTGTCACAAAACTGTCCGTAAGAATCAAATGGATCTATATTTATCCAAAAATTTTCCAATAATTCTTCATATGAAATAATTTTTTTATTATATACAACTTCTACAACCTCAAAATGACCAGTATTTCCATATGTTACTTCTTTGTATGTTGGATTCTCAGTAACTCCACCTGAATAGCCTGAAATTACCTCCTCTACACCACTTAAATTTTCAAAAGATTCTTCCATACACCAAAAACATCCACCAGCAAAATATGCCTTATCTTTTTGAGCTGAATAAGAAAAATTAATATTAAATAGAATTATGAAAATAATTAAAAAATATTTCATTAAATATCATAATCAAAATAGTTATGATAAGTCCATTATATTAAAGGTAGCTACTTTTAAGTAGGCTACCTTTAATAGTTTATCTTAGAATTATTGTTTTTTGTATTTTGCCGCTTCTTCAGATCCACCAGTAGCTGAACCTTTACTATATGAGTGAGCTCCCATACCAGCTAACTGACCATCTTTGACAATTAAATACTGATTTCTAATCTCTTTGCCATCGAAGAAACATTCTAATATCTCTCTAACACCATCTGCATATCTTGATTGTGCAGTTAAAGATGTACCAGAAGTGTGAGGTGTCATACCGTGGTTTGGCATACTTCTCCACACGTGATCATTTGGTGCAGGTTGAGGAAACCATACATCACCGGCATAACCACTTAGTTGACCACTCTTTAGAGCTTTTGCAATCGCATCTCTATTACAAATTTTTCCTCGAGCTGTATTAACAATGTAAGCACCTTTTTTCATTTTGCTTATCATAGCATCATCAAACAAGTTTTCTGTTTCTGGATGAAGTGGACAATTGATTGTTACAACGTCACAAACTTTAACCATTGACTCTACAGTTTCATGAAATGTTAAATTTAGTTCTTTTTCAACACTATCAGGCAGTCTGTGTCTGTCAAAATAATGCAAATGAGTATCAAATGGTTTCATCTTTCTTAATGCATCTAAACCTATTCTTCCAGCTGCGACAGTACCAATATGCATACCTTCCACATCGTAAGATCTTTGGACAGCATCAGCAATGTTCCAACCACCCTCATTTACAATTCGATGTTGATTATGATAATCCCTAACCATAGAGACAATCATCATCACGATATGTTCAGCAACTGATCTTGAATTACAATAAGTTACTTCAACAACATCAATTTTGTTATCCATTGCTGCTTGTAAGTCAACATGGTCTGATCCAATTCCAGCTGTTATTGCCATCTTTAAATTTTTGGCCTTAGCTATTCTTTCTTTAGTTAAGTAGTAAGGAAAAAAGGGTTGAGATATAACGATATCTGCATCAACTATATGTTTGTCAGCTTCACAACCATCTCCATCTTTACTATTTGTAACAACAAATTCATGTCCATTACTTTCTAAAAATTTTCTTAAACCTAGTTCACCAGATACACATCCTAGTAACTGGCCTGGTGTATAATCTCTGCCTTTAGGTGAAGGAAGTGTCATACCATCCGGATACTTATCTATTTTCGGTAGTTCCGATAAAGCGTAGGATTTTGGCATCCCTCCTTTAGGATCATCATACAATATGCACAATATTTTCATTAAATCTCCTCTGTAATTAAAATTAAATTTCTATATCTAACCTTATTTTTAAGGATCAATCAAATAAATTATTTTTTACTTGGGTAATTTTTTTTCAAAATAAAACGATTAATGACTATTGCAAAAATGATAATTAAAATTGATCCAGTTATTACAGGACTTAAAAGATAATCAAACGAGACACTTCCAATGATAACAATGATTGGATTTCCTCCTGCTGGAGGGTGTGTCACATTTAACAGAATCATTAAACCAACTCCAAATCCTACTGCTAAGGGTATAATTACAAATATAGGAAGTGGAATAAAGTGTAGGAAAAATAATCCAACAAGTGTAGTTGTAAAGTGTCCAAAAAAAACATTTTTTGGTTGAGCAAAGGGGCTTTCCGGATAGCCATATAATAAAACCATTGATGAACCAAATGAAGCTAATAAAAATATTCCTAATTCTGTTTTGTACGTTAAGACAGTCAGTAAAGCTATTGTGATTATAGAAAATAAACCAGCTAAAAAAGATTGCTTGATATTACCCATAAATTAATTTGTTACTATTTTTTTCAAAGTTTTGAAAGGTAATAATATACAATCTTTTCGTGATATATTTTCTTTATTAAATAATTTTGATAACAACTTCCAATTTTTAGTAATCATTTTTTTATTATCATTGAAAAATAATTTTGCATCATTACACAATTTTTCAATTTTATCTTTTTTATTATTTATAGATACTTTTGATAATAAACTTGCTGAGGCTTGGCAATAAATACATGAAGTTGTTTGATAGCCAAAATCAATTATTTTATCATTTTTAATTATCAATTTAATCTGTATTTCGTCACCACAAACAGAATTTTTTAATTTTGCACTATGTGTATAATTATTAATATTCTTGTTATTTTTTGTGTTAGCTGCGATATTTATTAGTTCTAAATTCATATAATAATTAGTTTATTTATATAGTATAAATCAAAATCTTACAGATGAGCTTTTGAACCATCTAAAATCTCAATAAAACAGAAAAAAATCTTTTTTCACAATATCTATTTTTGTTGTAGTTAAAATAAATTAGAATTAAATATCCTTGTATGATTGAGCTTAAAAATGAAAAAATAGCAGTTCCAATAGTACTATTTGCAGGTCTTATCTGGTCATTTGGTCCGCTAGTCGTAAGATATATGAATGATCCTAATCTAGTGCCGTGGCAGTATATCTTCGGAAGGGGTTTAACAATTTTTATTCTTTTAAATCTTTATTTATATTTTGAGGAAGGTTTAAATTTTTATAAAAATTATAAAAAAGTGGGTAAATCAGGGTTAATTGGTGGTTGCGGGTTAGGTGTAGCTATGATTTCATTTATTTACTCGATAACAAATACTAGTGCAGCAATCACTTTATTATGTTTAGCTGCGATGCCTTTTTTTACTGCTTTACTTGCATTCCTCTTTTTAAAAGAAAAAATAAGCTTAAATGTATGGATTTCAATATTTATTGCAACAATAGGAATTGTAATTATGGCTGTTGGAAATAATGAAAAAAATTCTATTGTAGGATTTATTTTTGGTATTACATCTTCTATTGGTTTCTCAATATTTTCTGTGACTTTGAGATGGAGAAAAGAAACTCCCAAGTTTACTACAGTAGCTATTGCTGGTTTGTTTTGTTTTGTTATAGCTGCCTCGGTAATATTACTCAAAAACCAACCGTTTTTTTCAACGAGTTATAACTCATCATTGTTCTCTCTTCATGGAACTTTAGTCTGTATAGGAATGATTTTATATGCAATTGGATCAAAAGCTATTCCTGCAGCAGAGTTAACTTTACTATCATTAACCGAAGTAATTGGTGGAATTTTTTGGGTTTGGTTACCACTATTTGGTATAAATGAAATTCCTACAACAAACACAATAGTTGGTGGATTTTTTCTTTTTATCTCTCTTTTTTATTACAGTTTGATAATGAGATGGAATAAAAGATACATAGCATTAAATTAAAATTTCATTGAAAAAAAAAATTTTAATCACTAATTATTTGATGAATGGATAAAAAAAAAAAAATAGTTAATAGTTGGAATGAGTGGGATCCACTAAAACATGTAATAGTTGGTAGGGCAGATGGTACTTGTATACCTGCACCCGAACCCGCTTTAGACGCAAAAGTTCCTGAGGACTCGGATATGAGAGGAAAGTTTGGTCCGAGAACGAAAGATACAGTCGATAAAGCAAATGAACTTTTAGATAATTTTTCAAATATTTTAGAAAAAAGAGGAATCAAAGTTGATAGACCAGAACCAATTAATTTTAATCAAAAAATCTCTACTCCAGATTGGAAGGCAGAAACAATGTTTGGTTGTATGCCTCCAAGAGATGTTCTTTTAACAGTAGGAAATGAAATTTTGGAAGCTACAATGAGTTATAGGTGTAGATGGTTTGAATATTTATGTTATCGACCACTTTTAAAAAATTATTATGAGGAAGATTCAAATATGAGACATGAATCTGCTCCTAAGCCAAGATTGACTGATGCTGATTATAGAAAAGATTATTTGTCAGAGAAAATCGGAATACAAAAAAGACTTCAATGGACTGAGGAAAAATTTTTTGTAACCACTGAGGAGGAACCTTTATTTGATGCTGCAGATGTTTTAAGATTTGGAAAAGATTTAATAGTTCAACATGGATTTACTACAAATTTAAAAGGAATAGATTGGTTAAAGAGACATTATAAAGATCATAGAGTTCACGCTGTAAACTTCCCAGGGGACCCATATCCAATACATATAGATGCTACTTTTACACCTATTAAAGAAGGATTGATAATTAATAACCCACAAAGAAGATTACCTAAAGAACAAAAAAAACTTTTTGAGAATAATGGATGGGAAATAATTGATGCTGCTCAACCAGCACACAATGAACCACCACCTCTTTGTTATTCTTCAGTTTGGCTATCAATGAATGTACTAGTTTTAGATCCAAAAACAGTTTGTGTAGAAAAAAGTGAAAAATATCAAGCAGAGCAACTTGATAAATTAGGGATGGAAGTTATTCCGATTGATTTAAGAGATGCATATGCGTTCGGAGGTGGACTTCATTGTAGTACAGCAGACGTATTTAGAGAAGGAGATTTAGAAGATTACTTCCCAAAACAATAAGGCAATTAATCTTTTTCTAGTTTTTTTTCGATTTGTCGATACTGAATTTTTCCAGCTGGCTTAAAGAACTATCTGTATTATTTATATTGTCAAATTTAGCACGTCTTTCCATCTCTTTTTGTATTAATTTTTGCTCTCTTCTCATTTCCTCTTGTTCTTTTAGTTTTTGTTCTTTGTCAAATTTCTCTTCCCACTCTCTAATTTTTATATATTCTATTTCTTTTTCTTTATCTTCCTCTTCTTTTAATCTTTTTAATTCTCTATTTTTACGTCTTTGTTCTCTAAGATCTCTCTGATATAGTTCATCTTCTCTTACTTTTAAGTCAATATCTTTTCTATTTTGTTCCTCTTCTCGTATTTTTAATTTTTTTTCTTTTTCTCTTAATTCTTTTGCAACTAGAATTAATTCTTCATCTTTTCTAACTAATCTTTCGCTCTCAACTTTTTGTTTTTCATCTTTTAATTTTATTTCTTTTTCTTTTAATCTTATTTCATCTTCAGTTGCTTTTAGTTTATTATTTTCTTTGATTAATTTGTCTTCCCAAATCTTTAACTCTTTTTTTTCTTTAAAAAAAGAATTTCTTTCCTCAAGTTTTTGTAATTTTATTGCCCTAATTTTACTTTGTTCTTTATTTTTTTTATAATTTGATATTGCAGAGGTAATAGATTTTGTAGTAAAGGAAGCAATTTTTGAAAGACCATGCTTTTCTTTACTTACTCTAGTTCGCGACTTTTTTCTTGTTTTCATTTTATAAAAACATTATTTCACTAGAGAAATAATTATTATTCAATAAAAATTTTAAAATTATTATTTAAAAATTATGCTTTAAAAGTTACAACCTGTGAGAGATAATTGAATAAGTTAATTATCTGTTTTAACCTGTACATCCTCTTTTTTATATTTTACACCTTTTCTCTCAAGTATTTCTTTAACCTTATCAGAATAAGGCTCCTCAATGTGTTCTGTCGATGGATTAAGCTCAATACCAGCTGGTGTGATAGTCTGGGGCATTGCTACAAATTGAGAGTCAGGATTTTCAACAGTTTTTCTTACTTTCATTCTATACATCCCAAAAAAACCAATTACTAAATGAAAAAAAAATAAAAAAATGAAAAAACCATTTGGACCAACTAAATCCATAAATATTGAACATAAAAATGGACCACTCATCGCACCTAAACCAAATACAAACTGGAGACCCGCACCAGCAGCTACAAATTTTTCTTTTGGAATGAAATCATTAGTGTGCGCTAAAATTAAAGAAAACATCGGTAAACTACAGAATGAAAAAAGAACCAAAAAAATATAGAACCAGGTTTTACTTGTAGCAAGCTCACCTGGTAAATACATCTGTCTAGTAACTAAAATTGTAAAAATTGCAAAAGCTGCTGCACTAAAACTAGAAAAAACTATTACTTTTCGCCGATCATACATATCTGATATTTTTCCTACTGGAAATTGAGAAATAGCTCCAGATATAGCCAGTAGAAATGTTACAATTGAAATTTCTAATATCGTAAAATTCATAGAAGTTGCGTATACAGCTAATAGGGTAAAAAGTGCAGCTTGTATTGTTCCATAAAAAAAAGAGCTTACCATTCCAAAGGGGGACGATTCATAGAGATCTTTGAGTGTCATAACTTTAATTCTTTTAAATGTCGGTGGTTTTTTTTTGGTCAGCAAAATAGGAATTAATGCAACCGATGTAATTACAGAAACTAGAATAAAAGGCTGGAAATTTAGAGGACTGCTAAAGTTTAGTAAAAACATTCCAATTCCCATTGTGCCATAAAGTATGACCATGTAGATAGACAATACACTTCCTCTATTTTTGTTACTTGATCTATCGTTAAGCCAGCTTTCAGCAACT
>LULK01003631.1_pt1 | contig 12612 bp, 25 predicted proteins | sample 728181 | NCBI WGS metagenome assembly LULK01 (sample SAMN03860291, study PRJNA289734) | marine metagenome | biome: seawater column; feature: ocean; material: water; isolation source: Red Sea water column Station 169 - depth 10m | place: Saudi Arabia: Red Sea | collected 2011-10-15 | depth 10 m | reverse complement strand
TTTCCTTCTTTCATTTGAGCGTCTAACCTTTTTTTAATTTCATCAAGGTGCTTTTGGGATGGAGCTTTTTGTATCCATTTCAGTGCCATCTCAGTCACCGAAGGTTCATTTTGTGGTTTTTCTTTGTTTGCTTTCCACGACTTATCTTTGCCATTGTAAAGAGATAAGCCGAACTGGTTACCAAACTGCATGAAGGCTCTTTTGCGAGCATCTGTTTCAGCTTCTTTGATTGCAGACTCGTGATTATTTCCATGATTGGATTGGTTACCATGACCAGCCCCAGTTCCTTCTCTAATAACATCCCCAACGGTGATTCGCACTTTAGCTATGTAACTGACGGCTTTAGGTTCGTTTTGAACACAGGTTGTTTCGATAGTTTCACTACTCCAACCACCAAAACCAAAGATGCGGTTGGCTTCAGCAATGACGTGATAACCTTCGACAAAGGCAAGTTTGTTATCTTTCCCACCCCAGCCAGCTTCTCTTTCTTTTACGTTTGCTGCGAGTATAGGCTCGTTGAGCTTCTCGACTTGTTCTTTTGAAAATTCCATAATTAATTTGTTAAATAAGCCCAATTAGGCAAGGACAAAGTTTCGACAGACTCGCTGTATCCACGCCAATAATTATCAGTGTGGCATTGTGATATCTGTTTTAGTGCAAGGGACCGCAAGGCACGACCCTCTGCAATGGTGTCGTCGTCGAGTGAATAAACACCGACAGCGAAAGGATAAACCTTCTCAACAAATACAAAATAAAACTCACTTGCTTTGGTCACTTTTAAATAGTGTGCTGCTTGCAAATGGTAAAGGTATCGTGCAATTGTTTTGATGGCATTGTCAGGAGATGCACCTCCTTCTCCTGTGGTTTTGAGGTCAACGATAACGTCACCGCATATCCAGTCGGGTCTAGCTTTTACTGCAAGACCTGTTTCTTGGTCTTGAATAAAATAACTAAGTTCTGGCTGCCCAAAAGATAAAAGTTTTGAGGCGGTTGGGTGGGCATGAACCGAAGCTGCAAGAGAAGAAGAGAGGTCGTATTCTGCCTGTGAAATTGGTTCTTTGCCTTGAGCAATAATTTCTTCTGCTGCAGCCTTGCCAGCTTTTGTTGTTTTGTTTGGGCAGATGACATAGTCTTTTGCTGCCCTTTCTGACTCAAGTGTGAAAGCGTGAGCTAATTCCCCATCACGAAATGCCTTTTTTACAACTGGTGCATGGTCGACCTTGCCGTCACCATATTTCAATTGATGCCAAACTTTAGGACAAGTTTTGACCCAGTTTTTAAGGTCTGAGGCACTGATATCTTCTTTTGCGTGATATTCAGCGTTTGACATGTTCATGAGGATTGGGTCAGGATATTTCATTTAGCTTTCTCCTCAAGGCTTAAAAGCAAATAAAGAACATTATAAAAAGTATTTAACTCTTTATATTCTTTTGCTCGCCACTCATCATTCCAACCACCCATGCCAACATTTTCATCAATAATTCTTTCTTTTTCATGGATTTGGGCTTTAAGTTTATGAATTGATTTTTCCAAGTGTGTCATTTTTTAAGTTCCTCGCAGGCTAATTCAACACCAGCATTACAATCTGCAATTGTCATCTGGGTGAAAGTATTGTCAAGGGCGGTGAGAAGTATTCCTCCCAACGCAATGTATAAAAGAAAATGCTTCATTTACTTAGTCTCCGTGATGAAGTGGTCGCCTAAGAAATTTCTATATCTTGAGGGCAATGTTCCTCTGATTCGGTCCATTGCTTTTCTGAAAAAGGTAATTTTTTCAACTTCCCATTTGCTGTCGTTGTTTAGTGGTTCACCACGCTTTCCTCCAAGAATGTTGAAGTTTGGGTCATGAACTCCATGCTTGTAACGAACCGTTGCGACTTTAGTGCCGTGCATGATTATGTCTGAAGTGAAGTCGTTTTCTGTGTGATAACTGTTGTGAATGGTTATCCAGTTTTTCCATGAGCCTGACTCTCTGTGGTTGATGGCTTCAAGAACGACTGTTTGGAATCTGTCCATTAGTTTGCCTCCTTTGCAAGTTTAGTTTGTAAGTTTTGAAAGATCTCTTGGCCCTCCTTTGTCATATCCTCTACGTTTAATGAGTAGTAGATATCCATCATTTGGTCGTTTAAGAATGCTACTTCTTGTTTAGTTAGTTGCATGTTTTTGTTTGGTAAGGGAACTCGGCAATCTCTGCCTTACATCTATATTACCTCTGTTATATAGGTAAGTCAACTTAAATGTCCTTAATATTAGAGTGATTTGTTATAGCAAGCTATCAGCCAAGAGGACTGTAAACCTTTAAGGTCTGCTATAAACATGTCGTCTGTATAAGTTTCATCTGCAAACCACCTGTCGGTAAGTTCTGCTTTTGCTTGCTGGTATTGTTTTTCAGTCATTTAGTAATTTCCTCTAGTGCTCTTTCAATAGTTTCACGGCATTTTGTTTTAAATGACTCTGGAAGCCGTTGTCCAATTGTCTCAGCTATTTGAGAACATTCTTCAGATAGCTTTTTTGATGGTGCTGTGATTGATAAACGTAAAGCAAGGTTATATGCTTCGTAATCATTTGCTGGTTTCATTTTATTTGCCCCAGCCTAAAAGTTCTCCAATCTGGTCAAAAGTTTGTTTACCTGATGAGGAGAAGTTATCACGGTCCCATTGCATATCCTCAATGAGTTTTAAGAGTTTGTCACCTTCAGTATCGGTGTGAAATTCGTTTTTAATTTCTGATGCTTGTATATACATTATTTGATTACCTCCATGTCTTTCAATCTATAACTGTTAAATTTACCGATTTCTTTTTCAAGGTCTGCTGGAGCCATTACGATTGTAAAGTCTGCAATAATGTGGCCATCAGGGTCTAAGCGATGGTTTTTTGGCTTGGCGTATAAGATACCCAAGTCATCTTCAATAGTTTTGTAAAACCTCATTAGTTTTTACCTCCTATTTGATTGTAAAAGTTGTTGAAAATTGCTTTGATAATTGTTTCTGTTGCCTCTTCTATTTGCTCTGGGGCAATTCGGCATCCGAATCCGTAAGTTTTGTAAATTTCCTTACCTCCGATAATTCTTTGGTGAGGTGTAAGTTTACCGCCTAGCTCAATTTCAATCTCTTTGAGTAGGTCTTTTGCTGTAAATGCAATCATGGCTTTAGCAAGTTAAGTGGAGGCAATCTTATTACCTCAACCTAATGATACTGTCAACCATCTTAACCCAACCCAATGTGCCTGTAATATTAGTGTCACAAGACAAGTTGACTCAGAGTGTTATTAGGGTACAATGGAGTTGAGGGAGAAGATTCCTCAATTGCACCTTGTTAATTAAATACAATGATTAAGTTCACAAAACTTCAAGCAGAACTTCTTGCTGATCGCCCACCTGATTGCATCGCCGATGCTCTATCTCAAACTTATGATTGGGACTTCGATCTTATTTTCGATAAGGCTCAAGACCTTAACTGGGATATAGAAGGAAGGCAAGCTATCAAAGAAGATTTAGATAACTTCGATCTAGAGATTCTTCACGATATGGTTGATGGAAACACGATTATGCAACGTTTAGCAGATGCTGCAGAGTTCGAGGATATTACCAAAAAAGAATTTGGTAATTATAAACGAGCTTTTAAAAGCGTTATTAAAAAGCTGAACAAGATCGGCGAAGGACATGAAAGTTTTCCTATTAGGGATAACTGGATGTTGTATTACTAAACTTACGCCCCCTTCGGGGGGCTTCCATAAATATTTAATAATGACTAAAAATTCTAACCTTCCAAAAGACGATCTTAAATGGATCAAATTTAATCAAAAAATGGCTGCCATGAGTGGTAAAAAGAAGTTAAAGAAACAAGATTTTTTTGACGCACTTAAAGAAGCTCATGAAGAGGCTTACAACGATTAACAGTGCTGCTCTTTACAGGGCAGCTTTTTCTTGTATCATGTATTATGCTTAAATTAAATCGGGAAGCCTGATGACAACAAAAGCAGTGGTCTGAAAGCTATAAACACCCATTGATACCGTGGGCAAGGCAGGGCAGTCAAGGCAAGGGGCTGATCGATCTCCCGATTCACTATTACAACTCGTTTATTAATATATCCGCACCAACCACCTCATCTTCATTGCAGTATCTTTTAGTTGCTGATAAATTTGTTACTTGACAGTCATCTTTAAAAGCAATTCCAGTAAGAGCGTCTAAAGTTGACCTAATTAGCTTATCTAGGTCATTTTTTTTAACAATTAAATAAGCTGGAGCCGATTGCTTCAGCAGTCCATTTGAGCGATAGTGACTTTTAGGTCGTTTAAACCTAAATATCAAACCAACGTGACAAGCACCCTCGATAGGTGTTTCTGTCTCTTTTTTGGCCACCTTGCTAACTTCCCTACGCCATGTCTTTACCCTTTTGCAAACTTCGATCATTCTGCCACCACCAATATGTCGCTTACTGCCTTGAGGGGCTGGTTCAATATTCTCAACGGAAAAAATAAAAGATGTCATTTAATCCACAAGGTTATCCTTTCACTGCTTTACCCACAAATCTTAGAGGAAAAATACAACCAAATCAATTAGCTGTTTTATGGGTCATTCAAAGTTACGCAAACAAAGATGACCAGCAATGTTATCCATCGTTAAATACAATTGCCAAGTCTGCTTGTATGTCAAAACGAACCGCACAGAAGATTGTGAACCAACTTGTCTCTTTGGGTTGGTTGGAAAGAAAACATCAAAAAGGCAGAAATGGTGAGCAGGGCAGTAATTTATACAAAGTCACTATTTGGCATCTTGCTAATGTTCCAGAACCTAGTATTGATGGGCGTGGCAAATCCTGCACCCCTGCAAAATATGCTACACCCCCAGTGCAAAATCTGCACCCCCCCATGGCACCAGATGCCACCAAACAAGATGTATATAAACTAGATACAAATAACAATATAAATAAAGTTAGTAAACAAAAAACCAAGAAAAAGATTTATTCAAAGGAATTTGAGCTTTTTTGGCAGAAATATTTAAAAATTAAAAAGAGAGCATCTGGTCAAACAAAGCCACGAGCCTTCGAGGAATATTGTGTCGTTATAAAAAGTCATTCTTCAGAAACACTTGCTTTAGCTTTACAAAGAGCTATAACTGATCAACACGGCAGTTTTGAAGCCTACTTACCAAGCTCAGTCGATTTGCCAAAGCCAAAACAAAATTGGGAGAAAGATAAATCCCAAGACTTACCTTTTTAACTTGCTATGTCTTACAAAAGAAAACTGACTGAAAAAACAATAAATTTTTATCCTCCTGATAAGGATTGCTACGCTTGCTATGACACAGGAATCGTTAATAATTCAGATCGTTTGGTCAATCGACTTTATTGGCATGATTATGATATCGATGAAAAAGGCAGAAAGTTTGCTGGCTCTGATGCAGCCATAATATGCCATTGCAAAAAAGCATATCAACAATTAGACGAAGAACAAAATGTTATCTCGTCTGGATATAGAGACTCTTTAGGTAATATTAAAACAATAGTAACTTCCAGTGGTGAACACACTTTAGGCGTTTCTTTATCTAAAGATGAAACAAGAATGTTGCACAATAAAAGAAAGGAATCTTGGCAACAAAGTGTTAAACTAATGAACGATTATCGCTTGCAAAATATAAACAATTCAAAGAAAGAATTGCCATATTTTATACAAACTGTCAAAGAAACTTTAAAAAATACTCCTTCCCTGTTTTCATTTCCGACAGAAAAAGCTACTGTTGAATCAATGAAACTCAACCAAAGTGAACCACCGCCTTCCTAAAAACCTACTTTATGAGTCGGCTCAGGCAAGAGAAAAAAGGGAAAATATAGAGTTTTCTAAACGACACCCAGCTCCTGTTTCCTTAGCAACTTTAACAAGTTATAACTGGCCTGTTCATATGAATTGGGGCGATTGGTATTTAAATGAAGAAAATTATTCTTTAGACTTGATGCCTGATTGCCACTTTGGTGTTTGGGACCACGATGAACCGCTTTACTCAATAAATTTAATTGAAGTCTGCTCTGCCAACGACATGATTCGCTGGTTTTTTCATTTGCATGGAAAGAACCCACATCTTTATGGAGAAAACTTAGTAACCGATCTTTTTTATGCTTTTCATGAAATTTACAACGATTTTAAATTTGATTTGCAAAAAATGGGAGAAATAGTATGTCCAACCGCTGTTGTCAATAACCACATCAAAAAATATAATCAATTCAAAAACGCAGCATGAAAATTAACGAACTCAAAAACGACCACAAAAACGCAAGAAAAAGAACTGACCGTTCTTCCGCTTTAATAAAAGAATCACTACAAAAATATGGTGCTGGTCGATCAATTGTCATTGATGAAGAGAATCGAATCCTTGCTGGTAACGGAACAATCGCTGGTGCAAGAGCAGCTGGTATAAAAAACGTCAGAGTTATTGAAACCGAAGGTGATGAAATTATTGCTGTAAAAAGAAAAGGACTCTCCGAAGATCAAAAGGTCGGTCTTGCTTTAGCTGACAACAGAACCTCCGATTTATCGGAGTGGGATAAAGAAATGTTGCATCAGCTTTCAGAAGATCACGATATTGATCCGTGGTTTACAAAAGAGGACCTTGCAGAAATACTTGGCGAACCTGATATCATTCCATCTGAAGGTTTAACTGATCCAGACGAGGTTCCTGAAACTCCTGAAGAACCAACCGTTCAGTTTGGAGAGGTTTGGAAACTTGGAAACCATAAATTATTATGCGGAGACTCAACCGATCAAAACCAATTACAGCCTTTGATGGAAAACGAACTTGCAGACCTTTGGTTGACTGATCCTCCATACAATGTGAACTACGAAGGGGCCACCGCAGATAAATTAAAAATACAAAACGATAATCAATCCGATGCAGAGTTCCGACAGTTTTTGGCTTCGGCTTATACGGTTGCTCATCATTATCTTAATGACGGTGCTTCCTTTTATATCTGGCATGCAGACTCAGAAGGTTATAACTTCCGAGGTGCAGCAAAAGATGCAAACTTGCAAATAAGACAATGCCTTATCTGGGTCAAGTCCTCAATGGTTATGGGTCGTCAAGATTATCATTGGCAACATGAACCCTGCCTGTATGGTTGGAAAAAAGGTGCATCACATTTCTGGAACGCAGATCGCAAGCAAACAACCGTGATGAACTTCGATAAGCCAAGTAAAAACAAAGAACACCCAACAATGAAACCTGTTGACTTAATCCAATATCAAATGTCAAACTCAACAAAGCCAAACCATATCGTTCTTGACACCTTTGGTGGCTCTGGCACAACTCCAAAATACTGCGATGTAATAATTAAAAGATGGGAGAATTTCACTGGAAATAAAGCAGAGCGTGTAGTATTTAACTAAGAACTACATTTTATGGGCAAAAAAGGTACGCAAGCAGAGACAATTGTCAGGGCTCAACGGTTCGCTCGGATAATTGCTAACGGGGGTCGTCGGTCTGACTGCGTTCGTTATGCTTCCGAGAATTGGGGGGTGGGAGAGAGAAGCGTTGCTAAGTATTTACAGATAGCTAGAGAGGAGCTGAAGAAGGACTGGGATATGGAACGACCTCAGATGATTGCTGATCTTTTGGCTCAATGTAGCACCTTACAGATGGAAGCTAGAAGGTCTGGTCAATATCACATTGCTCTTGGTGCGATCAATACTGCAGCTAAACTTGCACACTTGGTCTCATGAGTCTCTTAGAAACTGTCTCGCAAGGCCATGTTTTATTTCAAGAAGGCTTTAGTTATATTCCCTCGTCAAAAGATGTAATAAAAAAAATAAAAACTAAGTTGCTTCCGCATCAAGCATCTTTCTGTGATGATTTAAGCCACCGTAAACTTGCACTCGTTTGTGGCTTTGGTGCTGGCAAAACTTATGCTTTAGTTTCTAAAAGTATTATTCTTGCTTGCATGAATGTTGGTCATATATCTGCAATCTTTGAACCAACGTCGCCTATGCTCAGAGATATTTTGATGAGAACGATGAACGAGCTTCTTGAGGAGTGGGAAATACCTTACACTTTCAGAGCTTCTCCTTTGCCAGAATATCAACTTACTTTTGAAGAAGGAACTCATACGATCCTACTAAGAACCATTTTGACTTATCAAAGGCTAAGAGGACAGAACCTTTGTGCGGTGGGATTTGATGAGGCCGACACCGTAAATAAAAGAGACGCAGAGCAAGCGATGAACATGGCTCTTGCAAGATTAAGGTCAGGCAATATTCAACAGTTTTACGCAACAACAACTCCCGAAGGTCATGCTTGGGCATTTGAGACTTTTGAAAAGAATGCAAAAGAGGATACAAGATTAATAAAAGCCAAGACAAGTGACAATCCCTATTTGCCAGAGGGCTTTATTGATTCTCTTTTAGAAAACTATCCACCGCAACTAATCCAAGCCTATCTCAATGGAAACTTTACAAATCTTACGACTGGGGCTGTATATTCAAGATTTGATCGCAATAAGCACTTGGTTGATAATATTCCTTTTGATATAAAGATGGAGACGCTCTTGATAGGGATCGACTTTAACGTGATGAACTGCAATGCTGTCGTGGCAGTCAAAGACGGACCAGATGCTAGTGGTGCTGCCAGATCAACGATCAACGCTTCAAAAACAGATATTGCAATTCTCGAAGGCTACGGTTTCTCAAGCATGGCATTACGCAGTAACCCACCGATCAAAGACAGAGTTCAAACCTTACAAGCACTCTTGGAGAACAGCAAAGGATGGGTGCGTTTGGCGATTCATGCCAGTTGCAGACGCTTGATCGAGTGTTTAGAATTGCAAAGTTATGATGAAAAAAGTGGAGATCCAGACAAGCAGAATGGATATGATCACCTGAACGATGCGTTAGGTTACCTTGTGTATAGAGAATTTAATATTATTCATGCACGAGCAGGTCGTCGAACTGGTATTAGAATATATTAAAAGTAATGATATTATGAGGAAAAACCGTGTATAGCTCACTAAATATTTACAACCAGCCTGTAACTTTAGCTCCCACAACGGTTGCCTCTCCAAATGCTGCCTACCAAAGGATGGCAAATTTCTGGGGTTTGATTGAGGATTTGAAAGAAGGGACTTATAAAATACGCAGCGAACATAGAAAATATTTACAACAAGAACCAAGAGAGACTGATGATGCTTACGACACAAGGTTGGCAAGATCAACTGTTGTTCCTTATTTACAACGAATAGAAAAAATGTTATCGGGAATGTTAGTGCGAAAGCCTGTGCGACTTGATGATGTTTCTGATCTTGTTCGAGAGCAACTTTTTGATGTTGATCTTGAAGGCAACGATCTGAATGTTTGGTTGTATCAAACTGCAAGAGTAGCAATTTCGTTTGGTCATGTTGGTGTGCTTGTCGACGCACCAAAAGAGGGAGAGAAGGCAAGACCTTATTGGGTGACTTACACACCAAGAGATATTCTTGGCTGGCGAACTGAAATCATAGAAGGCTCAAGGCAATTAACGCAACTCAGACTGATGGAACAAGTGGTCGAAGCCGATGGTAAATATGGTGAAAAGTTGGTAAAACAAATCCGAGTTCTTGAGCTTGGTCGATATGAAATACATCGCAAAGATAAAAAAGGAGACTATAAATTAGTTGATGAAGGAGAGATGAGTATCAAAGACAAGATTCCTTTTGCTGTTGCATATTCAAACCGAGTTGGATACTACGAATCACGCAGTCCTTTATACGACATTGCGGAACTAAACCTTAAGCATTACCAAATACAAAGCGACCTTGATAATATTCTTCATATTAGTTCTGTTCCTTTACTTGCGGTCTTTGGTTATCCAAACGCTGATGAGATAACAACTGGTCCGAATGAAGCATTATCGTTGCCACCAGAATCAAGACTTGAATATGTTTCTCCTTCGGGAGACAGCTACGACAGTCAGTTTAAAAGACTTGGTGATATAAAAGATCAAATAAATACTTTGTCTCTTGCTGCTGTTCTTGGTCAAAAGTTAGTCGGAGAAACTGCAGAAGCAAAGCGGATCGACAGATCGCAGAACGACTCAACAATGATGGTTATCGCACAGCAGATGCAAGATTTAATTGATAACTGTCTAAAGTTTCACAGTGAATATTTAAATGAACCAAACGCTGGGAGTTCTTTTGTTAATAGAGACTTTGTTACCGCAAGGCTTGAGCCAGCAGAGTGGGTTGATAGAGATGAACCCAGAAAGTGAAGCAGCTTAATAAATGGCAGTTCCAGAGGCTTTTTACAGAGAAGCTATAGATCTCAACAGATATAGCAACAAGGTGCAATTTCAAGTTGCCACCCAATTTAACGAAGTAATCCTTGATGTTCTCAGGCAGATTAGAGATCTTGAAGGAAACAGTCCAGCAACAACTGCAAGACTTAGATCAATATTGGCTCAAATGGTGGATAGTCTGAAAGGCTGGGAAAATGAAAGTGCCGTTTACATGATTGATGAACTGCAAAACTTAGCAGAGTTTCAAGTTGGCTTTGTGCAAGATCAACTCCAAAGAGTCCTTCCAAAAGGAGAGTTTCAAGTAAACACTGTTGCTGTTTCTCCTGACTTTGCAAAATCAGTTGTGACCAGAGATCCAACCGCTTTAACGATTCGTTTGCGTGATAAAGATGGAGTATTCAGAACTGCTCAGTTTGCTTTGACTGCCAAAAGAGGATCAGACATTTCTTTGCCAAATGGTAAAACAGTTAAAAAAGCATTTAGAGGTATCGCTGATGATTCAGCTTCGAGACTTTCAAAGGCAATCCGACTTGGTGTTTTGGAAGGAGAATCTTTACCAAAAATTGTCAGAAGGCTCAAAGGTCCAAATTTAAGTTTTGTTGGAAAACCTCAAAATGCAATCGCTTTAAACTCTGCTTTAAAAGATTCAGAAGGAATGCTCTTGTCAAACAAACAAATCCAAACTGTCGTCAGGACAACCGTTAATCAAGTCCAAAATGCAGCAAGTCAGGCAGTTTATGCTGCAAACAGTGATATTACTGGCAGATATCAATATGTTGCAACTCTTGATGCAAGAACAAGCTCTATTTGTCAAAGGTTAGATGGTCAGTTGTTTAAATATGATCAAGGCCCTGTTCCTCCTCAACATTTCAATTGCAGATCAACAACTGTTCCAATTATTGATGACGATGATCTTGCCAGAGCCTTTCCAAATACAAGACCCTCTGCAACGGGTCGTGTTCCGCAAGATACAAATTATGCAAGCTGGTTAAAAGATAATCCTGATATTCAAGACAAAGTGCTAGGAAAAAAGAAAAGATATTTCAACTTCTTGATGAGTCCCAAAAGAGGAAAGAAACAACTAAATGCCACAAATGCCTTAAAAAAAATTATTCGAGAAGATGGAACAGAGCTAACATTAGATCAACTAGCTAAACGATATCCAAATGCCAATTAAAAAAGGGAAGTCTCAAAAAACAATAACAGGCAACATAAGAATGCTTATGAAAGAGGGCAAATCAAGATCACAGGCTGTGGCCATTGCATTAAGTTCTGCTGGCAAATCTAAACCAGCCAAGAAACGCAAAAGGAGATAAGATATATTTAGTTGCATTTAAAATCATGCCTTCACATTACGGATCTATGAAACCAAAAGGTAAGAAGAAGAAAAAGAAAGGAGGCAAAAAATAATGGGATACACTTTCAAGGTTCAAACTTATGACGAACCAAAGCCAAAGGCTGAAAACTGTGAAGTAAAGCCAAAAGCCAAAAAATCAAAAAAGAAAGGTGACTAGACGCTTTAGAAAAGTTCCAAAAGATAAAAAAACTGGTGTCGCTAAGAAATACCTTAGTGGGGCTAAAAATAAAGCTGCAAAGGCTGCTGAAATAAAAAGAACGGCAGCAGCTTACAAGCGAGGAGAGTATATTGATATTGAAGCTGTACAAAAATCAAGGATCGCTCAAGATGGCAGAAAGACCAAAAAGAAAACCACTAAGCGAAAGCGTAAAAAAAACACTTAAAAAGAAAGCTGCCAACAGCCGTTTTTCTTACACGCAACTAGCTGCTGTTTACCGCAGAGGTCAGGGAGCATATCTTGGTGGCGGATCAAGAAACGTATCGATGGCAGCTTGGGCGATGGGGAGAGTTAATAGTTTTATAACAGGAAAAGGCGGAGCAAGAAAGGCTGATGCTGATTTGATGAGAAAAAAATGAAGAAAAAAGAACTCACAACTCGTCAAAAAAATGCTTTAAAGCGTCATAAATCAACACATGGACACACAAAAGCACACATGGATGAGATGATAAAGGCGATGCTTGCTGGTAAAACATTCACTGAAGCTCACAGGCTTGCGATGAGGAAAAAAGGCAAATGACAATCAAAAGAGGCGGACATACTTTTGCTGGAGTTGATAAACCAATCCGCACACCAAATCATAAGAGTGGAAAGTCTCATGCCGTTGTCATAAAACAAGGCGATGGCTTTCGATTAATAAGATTTGGAATGCAAGGAGCAAAAACAAAGCCTCCAAGAAAGGGTGAATCAGAGGCAGATAAAGCTAAAAGACGGTCTTTCAAAGCTCGTCATGCTAAAAATATTGCAAAAGGTAAGACAAGTGCGGCTTATTGGGCTGACAAAGTA
>LULK01002311.1_pt1 | contig 12642 bp, 7 predicted proteins | sample 728181 | NCBI WGS metagenome assembly LULK01 (sample SAMN03860291, study PRJNA289734) | marine metagenome | biome: seawater column; feature: ocean; material: water; isolation source: Red Sea water column Station 169 - depth 10m | place: Saudi Arabia: Red Sea | collected 2011-10-15 | depth 10 m | reverse complement strand
ACTATATATGTTTTAATATTTTTTTTATTTATGTAATTTTTAAGTATTTTTAATGATGGGCTCTCTCTTAAATCCTCAGAATTTGGTTTATAAGTTAAGCCAAAAAAACTTAAAGAAATTTTTCGTTTTTTATTTTTTAAATCATTAATTTTTTTATTTATCTGACTTCTTACCCACAAAATTTTATTATCATTAACTTGTCGACCTGCATGAATTAATTTAGATATTTTTTTATTTTGACTAATTAAAAACCAAGGATCTACAGCAATACAATGTCCACCTACTCCAGGCCCAGGGTTTAATATATTTACTCTGGGATGCAAATTTGCAAGTTTAATTAAATTCCAAACATCAATGTTGAGTTTTTCACATATTATTGATAACTCATTTGCATAGGCAATATTTACGTCTCTAAAGGTATTTTCAACCAGTTTGCACATTTCAGCTGTTTTAGAATTTGTTAAATTTAAACTACCCTTAACAAATTTTTTATAAACTTTTTCTGCATGCTTTGAGCTTTTATTATCTATGCCTCCAATTATTCTGTCATTACTAATCAATTCTTTTAATGTATTTCCAGGCAATATTCTCTCTGGACAATACGAAATATGTATTGAATCTTTTTTTAGATCATTTCTTTTTTTTTTTATTATTTTTTTTATAATTTCCGTGGTACCTACGGGGCATGTAGACTCTATTATGATTAAATTTCCTGCATCTAGTAAGTGAATTATTCTATAAATTGCACTTTTAACTGCAGATATATCAGGTTTAAAAAAATTGTTATTAAATGGCGTTGGTACTGCTAAAATATAAACATCTGATTTTATAATTTTTCTGGATATTTGAAAATTTTGTTGAACTTTTTTACTTTTAAATTTTTTTAATAAATCTTTTTCTTTTATTTTAATTTTTAATTTTTTAATATTGTCCATTACTTTTTGATCTTTATCAAATCCATAAATCTTACATGATTTATCTGCTAAGATAATAGCTAAAGGGAGGCCTATGTAACCTAAGCCTAAGATAGATATTTTATTAATTTTCATTTAATTAAAAAATTTGTTAAATGGTTAATAATTCTATCTGTAGCTTTGCCGTCACCATAAGGATTTTTTATTTTGGACATTTTATAATAGAGTTTCTTATTTTTTACTAATTTAGTTACATTTTTTACTATTTTATGGACATCAGTGCCTACTAGTAAAGAGCCTCCAAAATTTTTTGCTTCAGGTCTCTCTGTTTCATTTCTTAAAACTAAAACAGGTTTATTAAAGGATGGCGCTTCTTCCTGAATACCACCAGAATCGGTTAAAATTAAATAAGATAGTTTCATTAAGTAAATAAATGAAAAATAATCTAATGGTTTTACAAGATAAATATTTTTGACTCCTCGAAGTTTATTATTCACTTTTTTACTTATATTTGGATTTAAATGAACTGAAAAAATAATTTGAATATTTTTATCTTTTTTTAAAATTTCTTTCAAAGCTAAACAAATATTGTCTACACCAATACCATAATTTTCTCTTCTATGTGCTGTTACAATAATTAATTTTTTTTTATTATCTAAAAAAGAAAATTTTTTTCTAATTTCATTTAAAATCTTTTTATTTTTTAAAAGTACTTTTAATGAAAGTTTTAATGTGTCTACAATTGTATTACCTGTTTGAATAATTTTATATTTGGGTATATTTTCATCAATTAAGTTTTCTGATGCAAATTTTGTAGGTGTAAAATTTATATCAGACATAACACCTATGCTTTTTCTATTAAATTCCTCAGGATATGGATACTTCAGATTATGAGTTCTTAGTCCAGCTTCTACATGACCTATTTTTATTTTATTTTGAAATGCAGCAAGTGATGAAATATACGCCGTTGTCGTATCCCCATGAACTAGTACTAAATCAGGTTTATAAGATGTTAAAACTTTATTTATCTTTTTAAGTATTTTTGAACATAATAAATTTAAAGATTGATTTTTTTTCATTACTTTAAGATTAAAGTCTGGCTTTATTTTGTACAATTTCAATACTTGTTGCAACATTTCTTTGTGTTGTCCAGAAACCCAAATTTTTACAATAAAAATTTTTTTTTTTTTTAATTGGTGTATAAGTTTAGCTAATTTAATAGCCTCAGGTCTAGTTCCAAAAGAAATTAATATTTTTTTTTTCAACTATATACTTAATTCTTTCCAAATATATCTTTGATCTTATTACTTAAAGTTAAATTATCTTTATCGGGTTGCTTATTTCTATCTTGAATTTTAATTTCTTTTTGTTCTAAATTATTATTAAATATATTGGTAAGGATATTGTTATCTTTTAATACTTCATTGACAGAATCGATTTTTGAAATCAGATTAATTTTTTGATTTTCATATTTTTCAATTTCTTTTTTAGTGATATCATACATTTTTTTGATCTCTAATAATTCACTTCCTATTCTTAAATTTTCTTCTTGATAAAATTTATTTTTATTTTCTACTTGTGATACATCATATATTTTTTGTTTATTTAATTCATTTTGAGACTTCAGATCTAATACCTCTTTTTCTAATTTTGCTTTATTTTTTTCTAAAGTTTCAATTTTCTTATTAGCATAGATTAATTCTTTTGATAACTCATTCACTTTATCATTTAAAATTTCTTTTCCCTTAATCTCATTCTCAAGTTTTATTTTACTCTGATTTATATTATAAATTAGTTTTTCACTTTCTATTAATTTTTTATTTATTTTAGATATTTTTTCACTTGAAACATTTTTTTCTTTTATGATTTTTTTATTTTGGTTATTTAATTTTTTTAAATCAGTTGTTAAATTATTAATTTGGATTTTTAGTTTTATATTAATTTTATTAATAAAATCATTATTTTGATTTAAATCAGAAACTTCTTTTTGTAATTCAAAAATTAATTTAAGTGTATTTTTTTTAATTTTTTTATTAAATTTTAAATACAATTGGTCGATCAATGTATTTTGGTTATTTTTACTAATAATTTTTTTATTTTTATTTTTTTTAACCAAATCTTGAGTTATAGGTACATGAATTTTCTTATTAACTAACACTTCCTCACTTAATATTAAGGGTTTTTCTTTTTTAAAAAAAATTTTTTTATTTTTTTTGTTAAAGCTCGATTTGCTATCAATTTTGGTTCTGTTAAGGATATTATTGGATGCTTCGACAATTTCTTTTATTGAATAAATTTTAATCATACAACCTTAGATTTTATTTTAATATGTGATTTATGCAAATAAGTAAATAAAGTTAATTATTCGCCCTTAAATTTTATTATTGCGTAAAATGTTTTAAAAATAATGTAAATATCAAGAAAAATTGTCCAATTATTCAAATACCATAAATCATAATCCATTCTTTTTTTCATTACATCTGGAGTTGGAGTTGCGCCTCGTAACCCGTTCACCTGAGCCCATCCAGTTAATCCGGGATTACACTTATGCCTTTTAAGAAAGCTGTCGAAAAGATTTGAATATTTTATATCATGTTCTACCATATGTGGTCTCGGTCCTACTATTGACATATCGCCAATGAAAACATTGTAGAATTGAGGTAACTCATCGATACTATATCTTCTAATAAATTTTCCAAATTTAAGAACTCTTTTGTCATTTTTAGCAACCTGCACTGTTTTATCAAAGCTTTCTTTCTTTAATGTGCGAAGCTTATAAATTTTAAATCTTCTACCATCCCAACCAGTTCTATTTTGTGTAAATATAAGAGGGAAACCATCCTCTAGGTAAATTGCGATTGAAGATAATAATAATAATGGTGTAGATAAAATTAAAAAAATTGCAGAAAAGAATTTATCTATTAATATTTTTAAAAATAAGTTTATTCCATGAAATCGTGAAATCTCATAATGTTCATAATTATACTTGTTAGATAATAATTTTGTTGAATTTAAATTTGGCCTTTCATTTAAATCTACAATTAAAATATCAACAGAAAATTTTAATATACCCTCTAAAGACTTATTAATATTTATTTTATCAGTTTTTAATAACCAAACTTGACCCAATGCATGATACTCAAGTATTGCTCGTATATCTTCAGTATTTTTAAATATAGGAATTTTGAAAACACTTTTAAGCAATTTTTCTTCATAATTTTTTCTATCTAAAACTATACAACATTTAAATACATAAATTTTATCAAAATTTTCATTTAATATTTTTTGAATCTGCTCATAGGTGCCTATCAACATTATATTTTTTTGTATAATTTCCAAAAAAATATGATTGGATTTTTATTTCTAGACAATATTTAGAAATTTTTCAACTTCTTACCAATTACCAAAATAAGTAAGCTTAATATTAAAATGAAAATTATCAATATCTCTGCCAGGATGATAGTATGGTTCAGCATAATCATCTAATTCCCATTGATAGTTCAAGCTTCTTATATAAACTAGGTTACTTGAGAGATTAAAATGCTTAAAGCTTTTATTATATTTACATAGAGAATATAAGCAGAATCATCATTCTGGAAAACTTTCTCAAGTCTGAACATTATTTAATTTTTTGTATAATAATAATTTGGAGAATAATTATAATAATAGCTATAATAACTGTCCTTAGATGTATCTAAATCATTTATAATAATACCACTAATTTTTGTTCCAACATTTTGAATTTTTTTAATTGACGACATAAATGAAACAGTTCTTGTTTCTTCAGATCTTATAACAAATAAGTTATAATCAGAGGCTTGAGTTAAAATTAGTGTATCAGACACTGGTTGTACAGGTGGAGAGTCCACTATAACATAATCATATTCCATTTTTAAAACATCAAGAAATTTCTTAATTTGCTCTTTGTTAACAATATCTGACATATCAAATCTCTTTTCACCAGAGGTAATAATATCAAGTTCTGTCCCAGGAACCTTAAAGATAGCGTCATTTAAATTTGCAGTTCCAGAAATAATTTCACCTAAGCCAAAAATCTCCTTATCAAATTGATAAAATCCATTTAAAACTGATGGTCTACGTATATCAGCCTCAATAAATAAAACCCTGTTGGTTCTCTCTAATGATAAAGCTAAATTAAATGCATAAGTAGTCTTTCCCTCTGAAGGGTTGCTTGATGTAATCATGTAACTTTTATTCTTTTCAAATTTAGATTCAATAATTGCTCTTGAAGATCTAATTGCCTCTGAAAAACTAGATCCACCATCTTCAACAAACATTTGTAAAATATGAAAACCTCTTTTTAATTTATCTACTCTAGGTAAAATACCAATTTGTGGAATATTTAAAGAATCTATTGCCTCTGGACTTTTTATAACTGAGGAATTCATTTCACGGTAATAAAGCAATCCATAAAACCCAGCAAATGAAATTAAGAAAGCTAATATAAAATTTTTTGTCGGTTGGGGTGAAAAAGGACTTGCTGGCAAGTTAGGGTTTTCAATTATTTTTAATTTAGATACTTGAAGGTTTTGTGCTTCATTTGTTTCTTTTACTCTTTGTAGAAAAGACTCATATAATTTTCTGCTGCTTTCAACTTCTCTTGAAAATTTTAACATTCCTGCTTCTTTCTCCTCAATAATTCTTAATTCTTCAGTTGCATTATTCAATTCCTCTTCGGATAACTTGATAAAATTATCAAGGTTACTTAATTCAAATGCTTTTTGTTGTATGCTTTTATCCAATATTTCTTTTAATTGATTATTTAAATTTTCATTTAGATCATTTGCTTGTATTATTTTAGGATGTTTATCAGTATAGATAAGGGATAATGATTGAATATTACTTTCATTTGCAGTTAGACTTGCTTTAATATTAGTTATTTCATCTCGAGATCTCAAATCTTTGATTGCTAATAATGCATCAACATCTCCATCGGCTACCTTTATTGACAACAAATCATTTTGCTGTTCTTGGAAAGTTTTTTTAGCATCAACTATTCTAGATGAAATCGATTGTATTTCTTTTATTTTAAGCTCTTTAACGTTTCCTGTATCGACTAACTTATTTTCTTTTTTATATTCCGATAGTTTTTTTTGTGCCACATCCATTTGGGCAACAAGTTCTTTTAGTCTTTCAGAAATTTTTTGGTTTGCATAGTTTGTAATTTTTATTTTACTGTCAATTTCATATCGTTGATAAGAGTCTATTATCGAAATCAATGCAAGTTGGGAAATTTTAGGATTGTTTGATACAAATGATAATTCTAAAACATCACTTCTCGGAATATTTACAACTGTAAAGTTATTAGTCAAAATTGATTTAAGAAAAGAATTATCAATATTTTTTTTTTTTGTTATAATTCTTTGAAAAAAGTTTTGCTCAGTTTCTGAATAAAGATTTTTAAATTTCGTAGAATTTTTTTTATCCTTAATAATATATTCTTGAACCTCATCACTTTTTAATATTGCCATCTGATTATTGATTCTGTTACTTTGAGCCTCTATGGAGTAAACTTCCTCTATATTAACAATTTTATTATCATCAGCCTCAATGACTATGGTGGCTTTACTTAAATATTTTTTTTCTTGATTTAGTGATATAAAAAGTACCAATATAGAAACAATAATGGATAAAAATAATAAATTTTTAAGATTTTTTTTTGCTACTAAGATAAAAAACTTTATGTCACCAACATCAAAGATATTTAACAAAGAATTTAATTTATCGATCATATATTTGGATTATTTAATTGTTTTATACAACAAATTCAATAATTTGAGAATTTAATATACAAAAAATAGCCTTTTTTTTGAATTTCAATTGCTTTGAGGAGCAAAAACTTTGTTATATTAAGTATTTAAATGTTTAATTTTAAAAAAAAATTTACAATAATTATCTTATTTATTTTTGTTCTAAGCGGTTGTGTATCCCTTCCTGGTATAAATAAAAATCCCTCGAAACAAAATCTAAATAAAAATATTAGTAAAAGTGATTATAGTATTAATGATATACAAATAAATTTAGTTAATATTAATTCCCTATCTGAACTAGATATTAACTTTTATAACCAAGAAAAAGTTGAACAAATTGATTATAAAATCAATAAATTTTCTAAAATATATAATTATAAATATGAATATATACTAGGACCTGCGGACTCAATATCAATTAATTTAACAGATACAGATGATTTAGATAATGTGTACCTAATCGACCAACAAGGTATGATAGAATTTAACAGTAGCAAAATACATATTGTAGGTGCAGTAAGAAATCAAAAAACAATAAATCTTGATCAAAAACCAATTAAGTTAATTGAAGCAGCAATAGAAGCTAATTTCAACCCAAGTGCATCAGATAAATTATTTGGAACAAAAGGATTTTTAAGAAGAGATAATAAAGTTTATAAAATTAATTTAGCAAACGCATTTAGTGGGGTTGATGAAAAAGAAAATTTCTATCTCAAAAAAAATGATGTAATTTTTATTGATAGAAATTCTGAAGCTATACACGTATTCGGGGAAGTTTCAAAACCAGGTGTTTATTTTCCAAATTTAGATTACTCACTAACTGAATTAATTTCAACCAGTGGTTTAAATCAATTAACTTCAAATGCAAAAAAAGTTTACGTTATTAGAGAAAAATTTAAATCATTTCTTGAGGTTGATATTTTTCAATTAGATATCAGAGATCCAGTTAACTTAATTGCTGGAAGAAAATTCATGCTTCAAGCAAAAGATATTGTTTTTGTTCCACCAACAGAAATTGTTAAATGGAATAGAACGATCAGTTTGCTACTACCACAAACAGATTTATTTAGTTCATATAACCCTATCATACAAGAGGGAATAAAATCTGAAAATACAAATTTAACTGAATAAATTTTTATTTAAACTAAAGTAAAGAACAAATAAAACCTGTATTAAAGGAATATGAAAAGAAAAATCAAAAGCTAGAATGATAATTAAGAAAGATATAAGAATAAAATTTAAACAATTTATTGAATAAATCTTTAAAAGAATTTTAACAATACAAATTGATAATATTGTAAAACCTAACAATCCAAATTCCCCAAAAAATTCTATTATGTCAGAATGTGCATGATTAGCAAAATTGTTTCCCATGTTAATAAATTTTAATTGAAATAGATACTCATATGCACCAGCACCATATCCGAAAAAAATAAAATTTTTAATTTCATTTAAACTAAATTGTGCAATTACTAGTCTACTTAGAATTGTGTAATCATAATTTACAGAAGCAAATTCCTCTTTTAAGAATAAATATTATAGAAAAGATAATATAAAACTGTTATCAGTAACAAAAAATTAGCAATTCTCGAAAAGCTTGTAATAATTCCAAGAGTTATAAATATAATAAATAGTCTAAGATAAATTTTTAAAAAATAATTATCTCTATAATTTAGTTTCTTAATATCTTTTTCTCTGAATAACTCAAAACTAGAAATTAGACAAAAAAGTAGAAATATTGCAGAAACAGTCCTATTTATAAAAAAACCTGTCGCAGAGTCAGGATAAAATGAATTTTTAATTAACAAAATGTCTTTATTGCCAGATAAGTAAAAATATACGGCTATAATAGAAGAGATAAAACCTAAAAAAGACATGAAAATATTAAATCTATTTCGATGTCTATTAGTATAAAAAAGCATCTTAAAAATAAGGATAATTAGTAATAGTGAAATATAATTTAAAATTTGAAAATATGTATCAATAGGTGACAAACTTATGGTGGAGTACATGATATTTGGATTTAAATTTTCCAACAGGTATAATTTTTCCGGATTAAAGATTTTTAGAGTATTAATTGGTAGTGGTAAGATTTGAAAAAATAAATATGCCAAAAGAATAAATAAATTAGAATTTCCTCCATTGAAAATCAAATATATTGATAAAAAAAAGAAAAAAATATAATGGTAAAATTTATTCTGAGATATATGCATATTAATTTGGCGATACGTTATTTTCGAATACTTCTTCAAAATCTTCAGAAGTAACTGCTTCATCATTCTCTATTTTTGTTTTGATAGTTTCAGTAACAGTATTTGTAGTATTATTTTTTTCTAAAATTTCTACAGCCTTTTCAGGATTTTCTTGAACAATATCTACTATAACCTCAGTTATTGTTTTCTTACTATCCTCATTTTTATTTGCACTATCAATTAGCTTATTTGATAGAGTTCCTTTGCTATTCTCTACAATATTTTTAACTTTTTCAATATCGTCTTCATTATTTGCCTCTTCAACTGCATTTTCTATAATCTTGTTAATGCTTTCATCTACAACACTAGAAGTTACTGATAATATCTCAATTTTTTCTTCATAATTATCTTTCTTAGTTAAATTTTCTTCAACACTTAAAGAAAGTTTAGAATCTGTTTCTTGTGATGCCTCATTTAATGTTTCTAAGACTTTTGCTGCTGTATCATTGTCAGCTTTAGTAACTATATCTGCTACAACATCAGTTAAATCATCTTCTAAAGATAGAGTTTGTCCTTCATTTAAATTTTCTTGTTGATTTTTAGCTGCATCAATCGCTTGTTCAATTACTTTGTCTTTAATTTCAGTATTTAATGTTTCAATTTTACTTGGCTCAGTATCTACAATCGCTTTTAAAACCTTGGCTGATAAAGTTTGTTTTTCATCTGTTGATGTTTTGCTAACCTCTTCAACTGCAACTGAAACTACTTTTGCTATCAACTCACTATCTTCTTTAGTACTTTTAGCAGATTGAACAGCTTTTTCTGTTAACTTATCAATATTCTCTTTATTATTTTCTGCTAACTCATTTATCTTTTGTGCATCTTTTTCCGAAATTCCTGACATTACCTTTAGAGATAATGAGGTTTCTGTCTCTGTATTGTTAACTTCCTCAATAATTTTTGATGCAGTTGCAACATCTGTTTTAACAACAATATCCGCAACAACATCTGAAAGGTTTTCTTCTTCTAAAATTTGACCTTCTTCCTGGTTTTTAGCAGCTTCTAAATCTACTACTTTATTAACTAAATCATCATTTACAACAGCAACAACATTAGCAATCAATTGACTATCCTCTGATGTATTTTCAGCTTTTTGAACTGCATCTGTAGTTAATTCATCCATTTGCTCTTTATTATTATCGGAGAGTTCATTTAATTTTCCTGAGTCTTTTTCTGAAATTCCAGAAATTACCTTTAATGATAAATTAGTTTCAGTATCAATTTCATTTATTTCTTCAATCATTTTTGATGCGGTAGTTGTATCTGTTTTCACAATAATATCTGTTACCGCATCTGTAAGATCATCCTCCTCAATTAGATTGCCCTCTTGTTGATCTTTAGTTGCTTCAATTGCTTTTTTAATTAAATCTTCATTGATATCTTCGTTGATATTTTCAATTTTTTCAGGTTGAGTATCTACAATTGCTTTTAGAACTTTAATTGATAATGATTGTTTTTCTTCAACAGCTGTTTCGCTTACTTCCTCAACTACTTTATTTGCTAGTTCGTCGTCCGCAATGGCCACTACATTAGCAATACGTTGACTATCTTCCGAGGTATTTTCTGCGTTTTGAATTGCTGAAATTGTCAATTTTTCAACCTGCTCTTTATTTGTCTCAGCTAGTTCTGTGAATTTTTCTGCACTCTTTTCTGAAATACCGGCGATTACTTTTAGAGATAAATTAGTTTCAGTTTCAACATTAGAAACTTCTTCAATCAATTTTGATGCTGTATCATTGTCAGTACTTACAATAATTGCTGCAACTGCATCAGTTAAATCATCTTCAATGGCTATGTTTATTTCTGTTTCTTGTTGAGTTTTTACAGCTTCAACGGTTTGTTTAATAACTATATCTTTAATTTCGTCATTTATAATATCAATTTTACTTGGTTGAGACTCAACGATAGCTTTAAGAACTTTTGCCGACAAATCTTGTTTTTCTGAAGTATTATTTTTACTTACTTCCTCAACAACTTTGTTTGCAATTTCATCACTAGCAACAGCTACAACTTTTGCAATTAATTCACTATCTTCTTTTGTACTTTTTGCAGATTGGACTGCTTTCTCAGCTAATTTATCTATACTTTCTTTATTAATCTCAGCTAAATTATTAATTTTATCAGAGTCTTTTTCTGATATTCCAGACATTACCTTTAGAGACAAGTTGGTTTCAGTTTCAATGTTTGAAACTTCTTCAATCAATTTAGATGCTGTGTCATTATCAGTACTTACAATAATTGATGCCACCGCGTCTGTTAAATCATCTTCTATAGCAATATTTGTTTCAGTCTCTTGTTGAGTTTTTACAGCTTCAACAGTTTGTTTAATCACCACCTCTTTTATTTCGTCATTTATAATTTCAATTTTATTAGGCTGTGTTTCTACAATTGCCTTAAGAACCTTCGCAGACAAATCTTGTTTTTCTGTAGTATTATTTTTACTTACTTCCTCAACAACTTTGTTTGCTAACTCGTCACTTGCTACTGATACAACTTTTGCAATTAAATTTGCATCCTCGTTTGAAGTGGATGCTTTTTCAACTGCTGAAACAGCCAATTTATCAATTTGATCTTTATTTGTTTCAGATAAGGTCTGAAGTTTCTCTGGAGCTTTTTCTGAGAAATCTGCCATTACTTTCAATGATAATTTAGATTCTTCGTTTGTATTTTTTTCTGTAATATTGTTTATAACTGAATTAATCGTTGCTTCATCTGACTTTGCCATCACTTTACTTAAAACTTCTGCAGATTTGTCTGTTTCTTTTGCTACAATTGTCTCAAATATTTTTTCTTTAATTAAACCAGCGCCTTCCGAAGTAGAAGTCGTTAAAAATTCATTGTCCTTATCTGATAAATTTCCAACCACACCCTCAACTAAAGTATCTTTTGTCTCAATTATTTTTTCAATTGTTTCACCAATATTTTGATCATCTGATTGATCAATTACATCAGATAAAAAGGTAGTGTTTTCGTCATTACTGTTTTCAACAATAAAATCTATTTTTTGTTTTTTTTCCTGTTTTATGATTTTTTTAGCAGCTTCAATATCACTTTCATCAACAACACCATCATTATTAGCATCTTGAAGATTTCCTTTAGCAAGTTTTTGCTCAAGTTGTTGGGTTAATTCATTTTCATCTATTTTTGAAACTTTGACTAAAGTTTCATTTACTGATTTAAATTCTTGTTTTTCTTCTTCAGATTGCTCTCTTTGTGCAATCTCATTTGTTTCTGTAACTTCTATCACTTGATCTGTTGAAGTTAGACTTGTTGTCTGGCCCTCTGATGAAATTTCAATTTGTCCCACAGTTCCAAAGCTATCTTCTGCAAGTGCTACTTCGGAATTTCCATTAGGTTTTATATTTGCATTAAATCTTGTACCTCTAATACCTAGAGACATGTTTGATAAATCTACTAACATTTCACCGCTTGAGTTTTTTGCAATTGCTCCCGATTCTATTATAATTTTTCCTTTACCGACTTTAGCTTGAAAAGTTTTTCGTGCTGGTGAATTTTCAAATTCACTTACATTAAGAGAAGTTAATTCTTTCATAACTATAGTTGTGTTATCGTTAAATTGTAGAGTTGCAGAAGAACTTTCTCCAATTAAAACTTCATCTTTAAGAAATATTTCATCAAATACATCCAAAACTCTTTCATCTCCATCTTCGGTTATTGCAATAACTTCTCCAGTGAGCTCTGTAA
>LULK01000491.1_pt1 | contig 12655 bp, 20 predicted proteins | sample 728181 | NCBI WGS metagenome assembly LULK01 (sample SAMN03860291, study PRJNA289734) | marine metagenome | biome: seawater column; feature: ocean; material: water; isolation source: Red Sea water column Station 169 - depth 10m | place: Saudi Arabia: Red Sea | collected 2011-10-15 | depth 10 m | reverse complement strand
GCAGAAGCCAGTTCAAATCCTCTTCTCCATCTTGACCAAGAAGATGCACTATTAACTCTATAGATAGAAGAAGGTAAACTACCCCCAAACTCGGCCTTAATTGGTAATACCCCAAATTTATCAGGTTTACTAGCACCTTTTAAAAATGAAAACGTATTGCCTCTTTGTCTAGCCATTACCGTTTGTTTTTAGTTTTTCTTTTCTGTTCCTCTATAAATTTTCTATATACAGCTGCAGGTTGTGCTTTACCTGCTGCCTTGGCTCTTTGTTCCATGGCAATCGCTGCTTGAGTCTTATGGGCATGTGTCCGATCACTGCGTTTGATTTTAGCAACGCTGGCTACGGCAGATGCTCTATCTTTGAAACCTAAACCTTTTATAGTTCCTTTTGGATTCTCGTCTGTATATAAATCACTATGTTTCTTACTGTTAGCTGGCTGTCCTTTTTTACGAGGTATGCGAGCTGTCATTAGAAGAATCCTCCTTGAGCAGTTACGTGTACCCCAGAAGCATACCCAGCTGTATTAGGACCTTCTGCATAAACACCTACATATACTCTGTCACCACGCTCTAGATATATTCCTCTGTTTCTAATTGGTTGGCCGGCGTTTGCATCACCCGTAGAAGAAGCATACGCAGAATGAACGCCGGGAGTAGACACATGAGGCATAACATCAGAACAATCTACGCTATGTACTCCAGCGGGAACCTTCTTAGAAAATAGTAATTTATAATCTCCAGAAGCAGGAATAGGAGTTGTAGTTCCTCTTGATTGATAGAAAACAAAAGTTACTTCAGGTCTTTGTCCATAATTTACACCTTGATAAGTAAAACCTTGGGTAAGACCTCCTGAGTAATTTAAAGCTTTTAAAATACCAGTTAAGGTAGTCGCTCCTGTGTATGTGTAATGACCATACTGATAACTGTTACTTGCAACAGTTGCCTGTGTAGGATCTTCCATAAAAACAATCATTCCACTTATTAATGAAACAATTGAATCTTTATTGGTAGCGTTCAATGTGAAATCATTACCACGATAGTAATCATTCCTAGTAATAAGTATTGAGTCTATTACGCCGCCATTGTTATTATCTTCACTTAACGCTGCGTCCATATCAACCAGAATAGATGGTGCTTGACCACCCTGTACGAATAAAGTATTAGTTGCCTGACTTCCAACAGTCTGCGTAGTTACTCTTACTGAATCGAATAATGGACGATCAACCAAAAGTGGTTGTTTATTAGTCGAGGTAGATGCCACTTTTAATTACAATGCTTTTTGTCTATTATAGCCCTAGCCATATGGTGAAGGCAAAAATCCGGAGGGCATCTTATTTAGTTCACTCTTCATCATTACAGTAGGGTCTTTTGATACGTTCAATAACTCTTGAAAAGTCATCATAGATCCACCATTTTCATCAGGTTTAAATTTATATTTTTTAGCCATTCTGTAATCCATTCTCTGCTGAGGCGTATATTCTTTCATCCCACTTCTATATACTTCTCCGGGTAGATAACTACTAGCGTAATCTATATATCTCATCTCCAGTTCTCAGCTAAATGCATCCTAGATCCTACGGCTGTATCTGCAGGTCCTGGTAATGCCTGTATAAATTCAGCTCCTGAACGTTCATACCTATAACGTGCTTGAACAGGATCTTTGTAATTAGCAACGTAGAGTATTCCCGCTAATCTATTAGTTTCATATAAATATATCTCACTCCATATTTTCAAAGCTTCTTTCGCATTACTGGAACGAATTGTTCTATCTACGTCACCAGCGATAGTTTCTAATCTTGTAGAAGGAGTTGATGCTACTTCAGTTTTCTTTTCAGCAGTGTCACATCTACCAATCTGAACAATTATTTTATCTACAAAGAACGAATCTGGAACAGTATTCATTGCTTCTTCCAGACGGGCATAATCACCTGCAGGAACTGAGACTGTAAAATAGCCCAAATGGTACCTAACCCTACTTTTATCAAAGTCAGATAATTCCACTCTAAAAGTATTAAGTACCTAAATTATACTCGGATTAAATCAGCAGCTATTACAGAATCCCAGTCCACCCTCTTTATCTGCTTGAGTTGTTCCAGATTAGCAAATCTCTCACCCGATAAAGACATCTGTAGATCTTTTATTTCTCTTGCAGTTTTTAATCCTATTCCTTTTATATGATCGGCAATCATCTGGGCTGTTGCACCATTTATATTTAACCTCATATCAGGAGGGAAGGATCTGGGTTCTTCTTTAGCTGCCTTATCTTTTACTTGTAGTGTCTGGACTTTGGTAGTAGCTTTAGTGTCGGGAACCAATTCTTGGTCGTAAGCATAAAATACTTTTCCGTCTTGATCCTCGACCATAAAGTACTCACCATTGTCGAGTTCACTAATTTTTTTAACTCTAGAACCAGTCTTTTTGTGTTGATAAAGCATAACTAAGATCAAAGTATTACCCTTGATCTTAGTTTACCTCATCTAGCTGACTGTGCGACCTATTATGTACTGCTCAATATCATTGTACTGAGGAGCTTCATCTGGTTGGATGTAGCATACTTCACATACAATGTATCCTTTCTTATTAGCATCTACATCTGCGTCGGATAGGTAGAAACCATTACCAGCGGAAGTAGCGTTAGCACCTGCTTTACTAAATACTTTGTAAGTAGTAGCAGCAGTGATTGACTTATAAGCTACGCCTGGATGTAATGCACCACCAGCAGCTGTACCAGAAGCTGTAATGAATGGGTTACCACTGAAACCTTCAACGCCAGCAGCGAAGAAGATAGCACCAGATCCACCATCACCTGTTCCATCTACTGTTGATGTGATGTTTGCCTGAGCACATCCTTCTGCAAGACCAGAAGCTGCTACAGGTGAACCACCATTACTACGTCCGAATGAGATTGCGTCACCAGTTGCGGCATAAATACCAGAAGCAACACGACCATCCCAACCAGATGCAACAGATACTGCAGCACGATAAACATAAGAAGGAAGAGTTGAACTACCTGAGATCACCATTCCTGTGATGTCTGTACGTGTATCGTCATTTCTATAAGGTGAAGGAACGATAACATCTGCTGATGAAACCTTTCCACCTACCTTACCTGTGATCTGTGCATAACCACGTTGTTGAAAATATCTATAACCTGGAACTGCGAGTACAGAAGTAGGACCTCCTACACTCTTGTCATTAGAGCCACTATCGGTAGTATCAACATTTTTGTACCAACCGTTAAGAGCCTCTGTAAAGTTACCAGGGTAAATTTTCTTAGCTGATAAATAAGACATTTATTTCTCCTTTAATTTTACTTATTTTATTTAATTACTAGATGCTGCCGTCATCTGATACGAAACTAAATGCTGTTGTAACGAAATCTTTGTTTAGACTCTCGAAACCAGCGTATAGTTGCCAGATCAATATGATAAATCTGCTAAAGTCATCATTATTATTAATGAGCACCTGTGCGTTAGGTCCACCGATTCCAACACCAATTGCTTGTGGTCCGAAGAAGAATCCTTGAGCAACTTCTCTAGAAGCATAAGAACTATTGTCAAAAGTAGCTGTTATGTTCTTAGTTGGGAAGTTTGTAGACTCGAAGAATTTAACACCTTCAAACTGTACGCCTGTTGGCATCACTGGTTCACCTGCAAGGAAGTAAGCTTGTCCAGCTTGAGGTCCTTGGAAGAAACTAGCGTTGTTAGGAATCATAGGATTACCCATGTACATTCCTTGGCCAGGAGCACCAGCGTAACGTGCGATTTCTCTGAAGTCGCTGTCACGACGTAAGTGCATCATGAATGTTGGATCAACTAAGCAACGATATAAACCGTCTGCATATGTTGGAACGTTTCTCTTACGTAAATCTTTAACAACAGTTAATAGGTCAGTTTTTACTGAGAACTGTTGAATCTGGTTACCATATTCTGTGGATGTATATGCAATACGTCCAGAAGAATCTTTTGTTTTTCCACCAGCGAAGAAATATCCACCTTGTGTAGAGGATGCTGCTCCGTTAGTTTCTGCTTTTGCAAGCTCGTCGATGAAGACTCTATCACGCCACCTTCTATAGTCGTCTAAAAGAGTTAGAGAGCCAATAGACTGGTGAAACATATTTAAGTTACCAGTGTCTAAAAGAAGACGCTGTGCTGTAACTAGAGTTTCACGAGCAATTTTAAAGGTACTTGGCTGTGTAGTATCACCTGGATCTGCAGGACCTGTGTACTCTTTAAGTACTACAAGTACCTTTTCCTTTGTGATGTTACGGCTGTTTGCTGTACCAATTGTTTGATCGGCAATACGCTCTCTAGAGTCCTTAGTACCTGGTGATCCCCAGAACTTGTATCTATCTAGCTGAACCGTTTGCCCGGGTTGGCGTGAAAAGTCGTGTACCACTACTGGTTCGACGGCCATTTCAGCCACGTATGCTGGATGGGGCCTATATAGCTCCGCACCTAGAATCTTTGGAAAGTCATTATCAATGAACACTTTGCTTTATCCTCCAAAAAGCGGCAGTAAATGTTTTATCGGGTAAAAGAGTTAGACGTTATTTCCGTCCTATCTATAAATTAAATTTTAGCAGTACATAATTTTTTACAAAAAGAAGTATGCACTGCTACAGAGCTAAGCCCTACTCCATTACGAATAATTTATTCTGTACGGTGTTTGGCTGTGCTTGGTTAAGCATTCTCCATGCGTTCTGTGGGTCACGAGACATAGTGTCATTAAATGAACCCCAGAAATTTTCTGGTTGCTGTGGTGCAGCTGCCTCTGGAGGTGCTGGGAAGTTTGTCTGAGCCTGTGTAGCAGAAGTATTGATACCATTCTCAGGTTGCTGTGCAACTGGAGCTGTTGGATATCCTTGTGTTTCTAACTGCTGCTCATTCTCATAAACAGGACATGGTCCTTCTGGTCCAAAGTACTTAAGTGTGTAATCACTCAATACGTCTGGGTTAGTAAGAATTTCGTTGTAAGCAAGATTCTCTTGATGCTCTTGTACAGCGAAATCTGCATATCCTTTTATTAATCCTTGTGCTTCGTTACCCCACTGAACAGCACTATCTAGCATTCCTTCTAGATTTAGGGCGTACTGATTTAGCACGGCGGGTGCCTCTACCCCGAACGCGTCCATCACCTGTCTGCTCTCTGGACTCATTCCGATTTGTGTCTGGATTGCGTCTAGCTCCGCTGCTGAGAGAGTCGAGGAGGTTTGGGAAGAGTTGGCCGAGGATACCTGGCTGGCTGACGAGGTCTGGGGAGCCGAGGCTGGCGTAGCTTGGCTGTTGCCTACTTGTCCGTAGTTCGCTGGTCCGTATTGTGTCGCCGTCTGAGAGAGTTGACCCTGGAACGGGGATTGAACTGGTGTACTCAGGACGTTCATTACCTTGTTGAACGCCGATTCCCATGGATTGCCCTCCGGTGCCGCCGCCGGTTGGGATTGGGGGGCGTACTGAGTAGGGTTTGATTGGTAGCTGGGGGCTGCCTGAGGTACCGCTTGTGGGTAACTCGTACCCACCTGATAAGCCTGTGGTGCCGGTGTCTGTGCCTGAGGTGCCGGTGCCTGAGGTGCTGGAGCCACGTAACTGCTTGGAGCTACTGTCGCTGCTGGTGCTTGGCTCATCTGTGGGGTCGATTGGACGGTAGCGTCCTGCATAACTCATCTCCTTTTGTAACGCCTCAAGTGTTCGATACAGATATGGAGTCAGATCGAGGCGGGGATCTGCTGCCATAGGTAAGTCGGGTGATTGTGGATGAGGAGTCTGCATCATTCCCCCCACTAACTTTGCGAATTGAGAGTATGCACCCTGTAATTCGTTCACCATTCTGAAAGGGAACCCTGATAACATGGCCGCCCTTTCCTCATCCGTTTTGCTCGGAAAGAGATACTTCAATGCTTCTATGCTATCAACGCCTAATTCTTGAAGATTTCTTACAACAATAGAATTGTTGAGAGTATCCTGTGTTGAGTCTTCATAAACAGGACCTAACCATCTCCATTGAATACTTACATCACCATCAGGAATTAGTCCTTTTACTCCTGGTGGTATCTGTTGAGCCTTCAAAGAAGCCATTAATAATTGCTTTACTTGCTCCTCGTAAAACTTCATAGCTCCTTCATAGAGTTCTATCTCCTGTGGAGAAGCATCTTCAGGAAGGTCTACTGGTTTTTCTAAACCTACTGCAGCAGCTAAAGTTTCACGGAACAGTTGTTCTTCTTGGAATATTATCAACTCTAAACAACGACATATCCCATACGTATATACAGAAGCAGATTTCTTTTTAGCTGTTGCTGCAACCCTACCAAACAAGGATTTATATTCAGTAGCCGTTACTCCAGCTGATATAGATAATTCGTCTACTCCTCCTAAAGCTGTTCTTATTTCTTCTCTATATTGTCTAGAGAAAGAGTTTTGATCTCCAGTAATAGCATCAGGGACAATATAACCAACACGATCATTTGGTTCTAAATTAGCTATAACTCTTGGAACTCTTATCTGACCATCAACACCACGGGATAAAGGATCTGTTTTAAATCTAGACTGGCTTAAAGGATTCATACCAGCAAAACCAGAGTTAGCTGCAATAGAAGGTCTTTGTACAGTAGACTCACCTGATTCCATCAAGTCTGTTTTAGGTCTTGAAGATAGTAAAGTTGGATTACCAAAGAACTGCACATTTTTACGCATAGTGCGTATCATTTCATCATGAGTACATATATGATTAGCTAGAGCATCAAATTCACCTACTCCTTCAGCTGCAAATCCTTTTGCATTATTAAATATCTCTACACAAGGAATGAATCCTAAACTATTAGTAAATGTCTTAGTCTTACCTGCTAAACCTTGATAAGTAGAGTCAAAAGATATTTCACCTTCAGAGTGTGTTTCTTGAATTACCTTCTTCTTAATAGATAATCTAATATATCTTCTAGATCCACCAGCTCCTAACATATCAGGACCACTGATGCTTTGATTAATTACTTCCTGTTGATATCCTGATCCTTGACGTACTTTATAGCTATAGATGATTACAACTTCATCAAGTTGGCCATCAATATTGTAATAACTTCTATATTCGTGCTTACGAAAATAATATAATCTGTAATTAGTCTTAGTGGGTCTGATGTAAAAAATACCTTGTCCATCACAAAGAAAGTAATCCCATATAGAATCTAGTCTAGTATCAAGCTGGTTATATTTAATTACTCTATCTACAAAATCTTTTCTTTGATTTCCAAAGTTATCTTGAGCTGGGAAAAATTCTACGCCTTGTCTTATTCCAAAAAGTTTCATCTGGGCAAGGTGTGAAGCCACTATCCCAGTGTCTATCATTCCTCCACCATCTTTGTTGAGGTAAGAGTCTATTATCTCTTTTAATCTAGTTTTAGGATCACTGTTTCCCATACTATCCTTTACGCTTACCTTTATACATCTTAGCAGCTCTAGCAGCTTTGCCAGCTTTTGCTGCGGTTTTAGTATTCTTTACGAATTGCTTTCCTTTTCTACTTCCGGCTCTTTTTTTACGATCAGTCTCCTCCCTTTCTTCTTTAGAAAGTTTTGCCCACGCACTCTCTGGCAAGTAGCGTTTAGTATAACCTTTTCGTATTGCCTTATCAGCCATCTTTCTTCTTCATATCTTTAACAAAACTATCAAGAAAGTCTTGCATTACATCTGCTTGTGAAGCATGTAACTTAGCTGATTTTCTTAACTGGCCAGGCATGGCTTTTATCTTTGCTGGAATTTCCATAATTACTTTTTAGAGTCTTTGTACTTTTTAGCGGCATTTTTTGCCTTACTACGTTTTTCATATTCATCCTTTGTCATCCACTTCTCTTTACCCCATTTCTTCAGATCTTTTTGTTTCTTTCCTTGCCCACCTTTATATCCTCCACCAGCTTTCTTATATGCTGCTGCAACCATTTGAGCCTTTCTTGCACTCCACTGTCCAGGCTTTCCTCCCTTACTTCCTGCTGTGATACGTTTCTTGATACGTTCACGTAAGGCTGGTTTTGTATATTTGGAATCATCTTGTGCCATTGTTATCTAATTAACTATGCCTCTACTCATCAGTCCTCCAATCATTCCTCCCATGTTTCCTACTGGAAATACTCCACCACCTAAGGCTAAAGGTAATTGTGGTCCTCCCATTTGTTTCAGTTTTTCTATTGCTGCATCTTTTTCTCCCCCAGTTCCTGTCTCGGATAATTTTCTAATTCCTCTCATCTTTCTATTTTTTGGGCTTTCATTTATATCAAAACTAATACCAGCCACATTTCCCATTGATTCTCCCAATAATCCACCAACACCTGCTCCTCCTACAAGAGGTCTAGGATTAGTGCCTTGAGGTGGATTTAAATTAGGGGGAAGAGGTTTTCCTTCTCTTCTATATGCTTCAATTAGCCTATTCATATCTTCAGGAGTTATTCCTCGTGCTGAACTTAAGGCTCCTTGAAACATTCCACTATTTCCTGGTCCTGCCCCGCCACCAAAATTAAACATGATCTACACCATACTTTTTCTAATATTCTACTCTTCGTTTACTTCGTATCTAAAAGGATCATTCAATCTATTCAAAACTAAACCTGGTCCTTTTACATTCCATTCAATCAAATCTCCATCAATCCAGCCTAATTCATTATGTATTTCTTCTGGTAAGTTTAGTGATAGCTCACCATCTGAGGCTTCTTTTACTTCTAAAACATAACTCATTTGTCTATAAGCTTTTCTACTAGTTTATCAAGCTTATTATGGATTGCTCTGAAATGATCATTCATTTCCTGCAGTTCTCTAACGAAATCTACTTTCAAAACATATTCCAGTGGCATACGGTTCACGTGTTCCTCCAACGCATTAATACGTAATCTTTGATTCTCTACTGTTTGTATAGCATCCCTTAATCTCTCACGGTGCCTTTCTAGAACTTTACTGGCTATCCATCCCCCTCCTGTTAAAGAAGAAATAACAGCACTGAAAATTATAGCAATATACTCAGGACCCATAGTTATATTATAACCCTCTATCTAAAAGTCTAAATGAAGTTGACCTTTACGGGCTAATCCATTTACAAGCCAAACTAAAGCATCTACACAATCATCATGCCCACTAACCCCAAAATTAGTTAACTCTTCAAACATGTTTGTAAAATTCCTAAACCTATTGAATATTATCTTTCTATCTTCGAACATACCCATTATTCCTCTAAAACGTGCAAGCTTATCTGCTCTGAATCCTTTTACAGGATGCCAGATTAAATTATATAGACCTTCGTTGGTTTGACAGACTCTTTTAAAATCAGCTTCTAAAGATGCTTGATATTGTACAGCCTCTGACCAGATATCACACGTAGAGTAGGTAGGAAAATAATTTTCGTTTGCATCCTTACCTATTATTGACCAGTCGTATAGAAGCTCTTTTAGGGCATCTAATTTTTCTAGGTTACCCATAACCCTAATACGTCGATAATCAATTATGTGAATACGATCTTCTACACGGCCACCAAGAACCATAACTGTGTAATCATTTCTTTCTTTTACCCCAGCTGATAAATCAACTCCTATCCCTAACGTATCAAACTCAGTAGATATCTCTGCTTTAACAATTAGCTCTGGAGCCAATGATAATTCATTCTGTCTAACTATCTGATTCATATATTGAAAAGAGAAAGCTATAGGTGCCTGTCTTTTTTTCTCTTTTAAATATTCAAGTGACCACATCTCTGGCCAATAGGATTCTTCTTCTCCTGTTTTAGAATCATTCTGTATTGCCGATAAGATAATCTGCGTCCAGTTATTCTGTTCATTAAAAGTAGTAGCGTGAATATCATCATGTCTAAACCTAGTACCTAAACAGATAGCTCTAGCTCCTTCAAACATAGTAGGTGCTATAACAGCATTCCAATTCTCTTTCATCTGATTTCTAATATCTGGATTAGCAATATCAGCTGATGATTTTATAGCGTCATCAATCATAACTAAATGAGAACGTTTAGATGTAACTGAACCTTTCAATCCAGCTGCACATAATGTAAATTGTTCTTCACCAGTAGTATCTATACCTGCAAACTTATGATCTATCGACCAATACTCATTACTGGTTACATTTTTAAGTAATCTTACTTTTGGAAATACTTCCTGATATCTTTTACTTTCTATAATTCTTTTGATAGTTGCAGATTTAGATCTAGCAATATCAACGGTGTAAGACAGATACAAGACCTGTAAAGGCTGTTTAGCCTGTGTATGAATACCAATGGCCCAAGCAGTCAGTAATCCTAATACAGTTGATTTAGCTGACCCTCTAGGAGCTAGTAGATCAACATTAGGTCCTGCAATCTTTAATAAACAGCTACTATCTTCATTAGTAACAAAATGTCTATGCCAAGTCTTATGATGTTCTGCCGGTGGTTTATCAGCTACGTATTCACAAAAATATCCAAAATCTTCTCTGGCTTTCAGTAATGCTTCTTGATTTTTAGGTTTCTTAATCTGTTGCTTACGAGCCGCTGCTTTAGCGTTACGTCTATAAGCAAGGTGTGTATAAGAAGGCACTAATCAATACTTAAGCTACTATTAAATACTAACTTACTTCTTATCTTTTGGCTTCTCTGCTTCTTTCTTATCTTTATAAGTCTTAGCTGCTTTCTTAGCTTTCCTGGCTTTATCCAAAGCTGCAGTACGCTTCTCTTTATCGCTCATCTTAGAGCCATCTTCCTTCTTTTCGTTTTTATTTTTAAAGTACTCAAGAAGCTGAGGTGGCATTTTTTTCTTAGCCATTATGCAACAGTTTTATTTATTCACTTCTCCTTATTTTAACTGTACTATTCTTCCAGCTGCATTCTTGCCCAGACACTCATTGTCGCTTCTTCTAAAGGTGTTTCTATAGGATCATCCTTGAATATAAACATTAGCTCTCTGATAGCACGATCTGCACCAGCCATGAGTAATCCTTTACGATCTCTCATATTAGTGAAACTCTCTATTTCAGATATAGTGCTTCTCAATTCTTTCTGCATCTGTGCAATTCTTCCTACACCTGCATCTCTTTTGACAACACCATTCTCAATGTCTTCTCTTAGCTTTCTTATATCCTCTTGCATCTCATCTATTTCATACAACAACTTCTTCCTATGATCTGGCTTCTTATAGTTAGCCTTTATCCATAAATCACATGGAGCTATGCTGCCTTCATACCCCAAAAATCTAGAATATAGATAAGCTTCAATAATAGAATTATTATCAGACACAAAAGAACAAAAAGACTCCTGTGTTGCGGAGTCTAAGTTATCTACCCAGTTATTGAATAGATCAATATCTATAAGCTGATTGGGCCTGCTTACGATCTCTTTCTTCGTCCCTTTCACGGAACTCTTGTTGTTGGCGAGCGGTTTCTCTTGTCTCCGTACCACCTTTACCGATCGTTTTTCTTTCTTGTTCACCAGCATCCTCCATTTTCTTTTTGGAAAATTCGTAAGCTACACCAGCTGCTTGTCTGTACTTATCCAGATCAAAATAATCATCTGATTCGTAAGTTTTGTCAACAGCCATTTCAGTAACCTATGCTAATAATACCAAATTAGAAATTGCTCATCATGTTAGCAAGACCACCTGCGAAGATGTCTCTACGACCTTCTACAGACTTTTGTCTCTGCTGTCTCTTTTTAGAGGACTCTAGCTTTTCAAGTAAATCTGAAAATCTTTTAATATCAAAATAATTGTCAGTATTCTCTTCCATGGAATTAAGAATTTTACGTCTCAGTTTATTATAACAATAGGTAGTCTTTTAGAAATTAAAACCACCTAGTAATTGACCATAGATAGAACCTTCTTGTTGTATCTTGGCAATATCTTTAGCACCCTCGTTTTTAATCTTCTGGGTTTCTTTATCAATCTCTCCTTGAAGATTAGTTAAACCAGCACTATAAAGGAATTTTCTACTGTCTCTAATGTTTTGTTTACCTTCTTCTAGTTCTGCAATAGTTCTTCCTTCCTTAAAGTAATCAGCAAATTGTTCACCAGTAGTAACACCAACACCAGTTCTTTCTCCTAAATCTCCTTGATAGGTAGGTAGTAGAGAAGGATCGAAAGTAAATTTACGTTTCTTAGTCATATTACCTTCAGCATCTTTGGTCTGCTTACCATACATGGTGTCGTAGTAATTATCTAAGTAATTATCATTAATATTCTTAGTGTATTCATTAGAAGATTTAAGAGAATCTCTTAGACCCTGTATACCAGCTCCTCCATAAGACTGAAGCTGTAAATTAGACATTGCACTGGAAAGTTCATCGTCAGTAGCTTGTCTTCCTAATATGTCTTGATAAGCAAGTTTCACACCAGAAGTACGCTGTTTATCTAACAGTCCTCCTTCTCCCTGATAGATATTCTGAAGATTAGTTAAATACTGACCAGCTCCCTTACTTGGGTCTGTATAGCCGGGATCAAAAGTATTACCTTCATCATCAGGTTTAAATCCAGCAGTTAAATCATATTTATCTATATAACTCTGTAATTTATCCTGTGCCCCTTGAAAACTAAGTAAACCAGATTCTAATTGTGATTTAGTACGTCCATAAAGATCAGTTAAACCTTTGGCTCCACTTTTTCTTCTTGTTAACTCTCTAGCAGCTTCATCTTCTCTTTCTTTTTGAGCACGTT
>LULK01001023.1_pt1 | contig 12665 bp, 11 predicted proteins | sample 728181 | NCBI WGS metagenome assembly LULK01 (sample SAMN03860291, study PRJNA289734) | marine metagenome | biome: seawater column; feature: ocean; material: water; isolation source: Red Sea water column Station 169 - depth 10m | place: Saudi Arabia: Red Sea | collected 2011-10-15 | depth 10 m | reverse complement strand
CTTTTTTCTATCTTCAGCATTTTCAATTGCTTTTGATTTAGCTCCAATCAGTTCAATTTTGTATTTTTTTAAAAGACCAGATTTTTCAGCACTTATTGCCAAATTTAAAGCTGTCTGGCCGCCCATAGTAGGTAGAATTGCATTAGGCTTTTCTTTTTTAATTACTTCTTCAAGAACTGGAATTGTAATAGGCTCAATGTAAGTTTTGTCAGCAACTCCTGGGTCAGTCATAATAGTTGCAGGATTTGAATTTATTAATACCACCTCAAAACCTTCATCTTTAAGTGCTTTGCAGGCTTGTGTGCCTGAATAATCAAATTCGCATGCTTGTCCAATTATTATAGGACCTGCACCTATAACTAATATTTTTTTAATGTCTTTTCTTTTCGGCATATTTTTTTACATCTTGAATAAAATTTTTGAATAAATATTGACTATCTTGTGGTCCAGGATTTGCTTCAGGGTGATATTGAACTGAAAAAACTGGTTTACTTTTTAATCTTATTCCTTCAATAGTATTATCAAAAAGTGACTTATGAGTTATTTGAATTTTTTTAGACAAGCTTTTTTCTATTACTACAAAACCATGATTTTGGCTTGTAATCTCAACTTTGTTGGTAATTAAATTTTTTACTGGATGATTTGCTCCTCTATGACCTAACTTCATTTTTTTTGTTTTGGCATTTAACGCCAAAGCTAAAATTTGATGGCCCAAGCAAATGCCAAAGATTGGATAATTCCACTTTATTAATTTTTGTATAGTTTTGATTGCATATTTACCAGTTGCTGCTGGGTCACCTGGACCATTTGATAAAAAAATTCCATCTGGTTTTAATTTTGAAATCTCCTTAGCGGTTGTCTTGCAAGAAACTACTTTTACATCACAATTATAATCAGAAAAATATCTTAAAATGTTTTTTTTTATTCCATAATCAATTGCAACTATCTTAAATATTTTTTTGGTATTTTTTTTATACCCTTTCTCTTTTTTCCAAGTTTTAAAACCTTTCCATGAATAAGTTTTTTTTGTTGAAACTTCTTTTGCAAGATCTAGGCCGTTTAGCCCAGGCCATTTAATTGAATTATTAATTAATTTTTTAATATTAAATTTACCTTTTTTATTATTTGATATCGTTCCTTTTGGGGCACCCTTATCACGAATAAAATTTGTTAAACTTCTTGTATCTAATCCAGTCAATCCAACTATTTTGTTTTTTTTTAGCCATTCATCTAAGGTTTTTAAAGCTCTATAATTTGAGGGAGAAGTAATCTCAGAATTAAATATTGCACCTCTCGTCCAAACTTTATCAGACTCTAAATCTTCATTGTTAGTTCCAACATTTCCAATATGAGGAAATGTAAAGTTAATAATTTGACCAGCATACGAAGGGTCCGATATAATCTCTTGGTATCCAGTTAAAGAAGTGTTAAAGCAAACTTCTCCAGTTGCTGTACCTTGATATCCAAGACCAATACCTTTGAAAACTATCTTGTTATCTAAAACTAAAATACCTGTTGGAAATTGATGTTTAATTGCAATTTTATTTTTTTGTTTTTCTTTCAATTACAACTCATGAGTTAAAGGTCTATACAATAAAACCTTTTTTTGCGCAACACATCTAATGTATATTGTGTAAAAAAATTTTTTTTTTCTTTTTGAAGAATTTTTTTGATGCGATAAAATTATACTATGAGTTTAAGAGAAAAAATCGAAACAGACTATAAAAGTGCATTAAAAGCGAAGGATAAAAATAAAATATCAACTTATAGGTTAATTTTGTCAGGAATTAAGGATTTGGATATAAGCAACAGATCTCAAGTTGATAAAAAAGAGACTGATGACGAGGACGTTAAAAGGCTTTTAAAAAAAATGATAAAGCAAAGAACCGAATCAATAGAAATGTACAAAAAAAATAACAGAAATGATCTTCAAGAAGTAGAGGAGAAAGAAGTGCAAGTAATTAGTCAATATTTGCCTCAACAACTTAGCGATGAAGATACTAGGAAGTTATGTTCTGAAATTATTAATTCTACTGGAGCAAGCTCAATTAAAGATATGGGCAAAGTGATGGGTGAATTAAAAAAAAATAATGCTGATAGTATTGATTTCTCTAAAGCTGGAGCAATTATAAAAGAATTGCTGAACCAAAAATGAAGTATCCAAAAGAGTATTTAGAGGAAATAAAAACAAGACTAAAAGTTTCAACAGTTGTATCTAAAACTGTAAATTTAAAAAAAAGAGGTAAAGAATATGTAGGCTTGTCTCCGTTCAAAACAGAAAAAACTCCTTCTTTTACAGTAAATGATGAAAAGGAGTTTTATCATTGTTTTAGTACTGCAGAACATGGCAATATTTTTGATTTTGTTATGAAAACACAAAATTTAAAATTTGGTGAAGCAGTTAAGTCTCTAGCAAATCTCGCAGGCATGAGACCTTATAATTTTTCTAAAGAAGATGAGATCAGAGAAAAAAAATGGAATAATTATAAGTCTATATTAAACAAATACGTAAACCATTACAATGACGAGTTGTTAAAAAATTCAAATTCGATTAAGGCTAAAGATTACCTCAAAAAAAGAGGATTAACTAAAGATGAAGTTCAAAAATTTAAGATTGGATTTGAAACAAATGACTTAACCTTCCAACAAAATATTTTTAAGGAATTTAATGAAAATGAAATCAAAGACACTGGCCTTTTTTATTTTGATGAAAATAAAAAAAAATATGTTTCAAGATTTAGAGATAGAGTAATTTTCCCTATAAAAAATATTTCTGGTGATCCTATTGCTATTGGTGGAAGAATTTTAAATGACAATAAGTATTTGGCAAAATATATAAATTCTCCTGAGACTCCCTTTTTTAAAAAAGGATCAAATCTTTTTAATTTAGATTTTGCACGAAAACTATCAAATAACGTAAACAATATTTTTCTGGTTGAAGGCTATATGGATGTGATCGGATTAAGTAAAAATAAAATAGATAATGTTGTTGCCAATTTAGGTACATCTTTGACAAGTAGGCAAATTTTAACTTTAAATCAGTTTTTTGATGAAATCGTTATATGCTTTGATGGTGATGATAGTGGTTACAAAGCTGCATTAAGAGCAGCAGAAAATTCTATAATTGAATTAAAACCTGAGAAAAAAATCTCTTTTCTATTTTTGCCCGAAAAACACGATCCAGACAGTTTTGTAAATAAAAATGGTAAAGATTTTTTTCTTGAATTTTCTATAAATAATTCAGTTTCTATTCATAAATTTATTTACAACCATTATTTTAAAGAAATGGATGATAACCCTTCCTCTAGAGCTATTTTTGAAAAAAGATTGAGATCTATATCTTCAACTATTAAAGATGAATATATCAGAAAATATGTGCTTGAATATTTTTTAGATAATATTTCGGAACTCACACCGAATACTAGTTCAAAATATAAAAATAATTATTCAAAGATAACCAAATCACTTAAATCAACACGAAATTATTACAATGAAACTAAGTCTTTCAAAGCAATTGATATTAAAGAATTTTCATTCCTATATATTTTGTTAAAAAAACCAGAATTAATAAAAGATAATTTTGATTTAATTGAAAATGTAAAATTATTTAGTAGTGAAAATAAATTGTTACTGGAAGAAATATTAGCTCAATCTAATAACTTTGAAAATACAGATACTGAAAAAATTAATGTCGATCAGAATTTAATAAATAGAGTTTTAAAATATGCATCAATTAAGCACATAATGATTAAAAATTTTTATGATGATGAAAAAATACTTGAAATTTTATCTGAGATCATAAGAGATTTGAAAAATCATGAGCTAGAAATAAGAATAGAGGAATTAGAATCAAGATTTTCTAAGGATTTAAGTGAAGTGACATTCAATGAGTTAAAAGAGCTTAAAAAACTGCAAAAAATCAATTAAATTAAAATCAAAATCACATAGATTTTTTTAATTTTAGCATTATATACAGACTGAACTTTTTTATTGTGGAACGTATAATTACAAAATCATTTGCAAGGTTGATGGGCAGAGGTGTCCATAGAGGTTTCATAACCTATGAGGAATTAAATAAATCTTTAGGAAAAAGAAATTTATCTCATGAAAATTTAGAGCAAGCATTTATACATATCTTAGACGAAAAAATCATATTAGTCGAAAAGAAAGCTGACTTTAAAGTTCTTAGAAAAAAAGATAATGGATCAAAAGAAGAAGGCAAATCATTAGAAAAAAGTGATGACCCTATAAGAATGTATTTAAGAGAGATGGGTGGAGTTGAGTTACTCTCAAGAGAGGGAGAAATTGCTATTGCTAAAAGAATAGAAGCCGGAAAAGATGTAATGTTAAATGCTCTTTCTCAAAGTCCAATTACTGCACAACAGTTTTTTGAGTGGAACTCAAAACTTCAAAATGATGAAATATTAGTTAGAGAAATCATCGATATTGATACTAATTATATGGAAGATGAGGATACTGGACAAAGCTCTAAACAAAAAAAATCAGATGATGATGTAAGTGAAAATCAAAATTCAAATGAGGATGGAAATAATAATGTTGAAGATGATGAATTTAACCCAACTCTTGCAGCTATGGAATCTGAGATTAAACCAAAGGTTTTGAAGACAGTTTATAATTTAACTAAAGAATATAATAAATTAATTAAGTATCAAAAAGAAAAATTAGATTGTGTACTGAATTCAAGACAATTTTCAACATCAAAGGAAAAAAACTATAAGAAAATCGTTGAAGATATCCTTGAAAATATCAAAACTCTTCAATTGTCTCCTTCAGTACTAGAGGAATTAGTTCAGAAGCATTATACCGAAAATCGCAAAATAATTTCATTAGAGGGAAATCTTTTAAGATTGGCTTTAAATGAAAAGATTTCTAGAGATGAATTTATCAAATTTTATATTGGAAATGAAATTAATCCTAATTTGATCAGTTTTTTAGATACCAATGAAGTTTGGAAAAAATTTTTTCAAAAGTACAAGACAGATTTTAAAAATATCAGAGATAGATTAGTCGAAACAAGTCATAAGCTTGGTATTTCAGTTACTGATTATAAATCAATGGTAAGCAGAATTCAAAAAGGAGAAAAAGAATCTAGAATAGCAAAAAAAGAAATGGTAGAGGCAAACTTAAGATTAGTTATATCTATTGCTAAAAAATATACGAATAGAGGATTACAGTTTTTGGATTTAATTCAAGAAGGTAATATTGGTTTGATGAAAGCAGTAGATAAATTTGAGTATAGAAGAGGTTATAAATTTTCTACTTATGCAACATGGTGGATTAGACAAGCAATAACAAGATCAATTGCAGATCAGGCTAGAACAATAAGAATACCAGTTCACATGATTGAAACGATAAACAAAATTGTAAGAACTCAAAGGTTGATTTTAAGTGAATTTGGAAGAGAAGCTACACCAGAAGAGTTAGCAAAAAAACTTAGGATGCCGCTTGAAAAAGTTAGAAAAGTATTAAAAATTTCAAAAGAACCAGTATCACTTGAAAAACCAGTTGGAGATGAAGAGGATAGTAGTTTAGGAGATTTTATTGAAGATACTAAGGCTTTAGCCCCATTAGAACAAGCGATTAAGTCTAACTTAAGTGAGGCAACTACAAAAATTCTTTCAACTTTAACGCCAAGGGAGGAACGAGTACTTAGAATGCGTTTTGGTGTTGGAATGAATACAGATCACACATTGGAAGAAGTAGGATTGCAATTTTCAGTTACTAGAGAAAGAATTCGACAAATTGAGGCTAAAGCTTTAAGAAAATTGAAGCATCCAAGTAGATCAAAACAATTAAAAAGTTTCTTGGAAAGCTAAGGGCCGTTAGCTCAATAGTAGAGTACTGCATTGACATTGCAGGGGTAGTTGGAGCGTAACCAACACGGCCCACCATTATAACTTATAATAAATGTATTTTCCTTTAGAGATTTTTAATAATAATAACGAAAATAAGAAAATTTTGAAACTTATGAACATATCAATAGTTATTCCTACAACTAAAATAAATACTAAAAAAAATATTGGTAAATGTCTCGATAAGTAGACAATTAAGAATGTTCCAACTATACCAAAAGATGTTATAATTCTTATTAACAAACTTTCAGTATAAAGCAAAGGTGCGCCAGATCCAAAAATAATTAGATAATTGGACTGCATCATTCTTGATATATCACCTTGCCAACTTAATGCTCTATAGTACATTGATTCAAGACCAGTGCCTAATATTGAATTTTCCAAGGGCAAATTTCCACTAAAAGAGCCAAAAATTATTTTTAATAAAGTAAAATAATTTATTAAAAATTTTTTGTCAGCTATCTCTTTAAAATTAAACAAATCAAATAAATAAATAAGAAATGCAATTATTAGTAAAATTGATATCAATTTTATTATTTTTTTGAAATCATTTGTTAAAAATAAAATACTGGCTATAAATCCAAAAATAATTCCTCTTGATTGACCTATCAACATCATAATTAAAATCAATACAATGTAGAATATCAATTTTTTTGTATTTTTTTCAAAAATAGATATACCAAAAAAAGCTATCGATAAATTTATTGCAAGCTCCCATGGTCCAGATGTAATGCCTGTGACACGATTATTTATGAAACCTCCTGGCTCAACATAATTTTTAATATACCCCAAGTCACAAGTGAAAAAACAAATTGAAGTAATTACATCTTTATCAAATTTTGATGGACCTTTAGATGTAAAACCACCAATTAATTCAAAGTATTGAAAAATTACAATTATAAAATTTAATAATATATATATTTTAAAAAAGGTTACTATTTTTTTAGAGGGAGTATCCAACTGATGTAAAATGACTATTAATGCTATATATTCAATGTATCTTATTGCTATTATCCAAGATGAGTTTACTCCAATGTATTGTGCCAATATCATTGAAAAAACTAAATAAGGAAAAAATATAACCCAATTGTACCCAGTCATTTTACTATTAATCATGTTTGGAAAAATTTTAAATTTATTAAAATAAAAAAAATAAATTGAGTATAAGAGTATCAATAAATCTTCGATTCTTATACCTTGCCAATAATTTGGTATAGAAATAATATCAATTTTGGGACTAAAAATTAATATAATGAGTGGAAAAAACTTCCATACTGAATTGTTATAAGCAATCTTGTTATTATACATTTAAATAATTCTGAACTCGAAACTATAAATTGATTATATATTTTATCTTTTCTTTTCTTGAATGAAAACAGAAAACGCAGTAAAAGCTAGTTAATTTTTAGGGCCTGTAGCTCAGTTGGTTAGAGCAGTACACTCATAATTTAATTATCTCTAAAAACCGATTTCAAACTTAAAATAAACTAACATAATAAGTATTAATTCACTTAGTTATTTTTATACAAATTTAAGAAATTTTTACCAACTATTTACCAACGGACAGAAACTTGGTAGGGTAAATTATGGCCAAGAGAAAAATATCCAAAAATGAAAACTTTTTTGTAAGATTTTGGAATGGAGATTTGTCTCTTCCAATGTCTTATTGGGGAGTGGGTGTTGGATTAGGTATAGCTATTGGTTTATTAATTGGAATATTTATTGGTGCAGCAGGAATGAGTGAAGATGCTATTTGGGGCTTCTTAATCCCTTTCCAAATTTATACAGTAGTAGGAATTTGGAGATCTGCTAATAAATATAAAGGTGCTAAGTTCTGGGCAAATATTTAATAGTTTCAGATTTTGTATAACCTCTGTTAACCAAATCTTTTTTGTAGGGATCAAAATAAGTCTGATATTTTTTATTTAATTTAAATTTTTTGAAATATTCCACTCCGTCAATTGATTTTTTAGACTCATTTAATGGATCAGAAGCCCACTCAGTAACATAATTACATTTTAGACATAGAAGTGGATATATATCCAGCCCATCTTTTTCCCTAACTCTAGGAACTTGAGCAATAAGGATTTTAGTATTCATGCTTTCTGTAACATTTTCCAAAGTCTCTTTATGTCCACAATTTTTACACCTTAACTTAGTATTTTTGTTCATATTTTCCTTTCTTTTAGCCCCCCAGATAAATCTGGGAGGCTGTGTTGTTGTTAGTAGTCGTAACAATATGTTGTACAACTATTCCCGTAACATGTAGTTGTGCAACTCGAGTAACCTGCAAGAGCGTTACTACTCAGCATTGCTAAAATGCCAAATGTAAGTGCTATTTTTTTCATGTGTCCTCCTTTCATACTTATTAAGTAATCAGTTGATAAAATATTTGTATGTGAAATGAGTAAGCCAATACTGGACAAATCAAGGTTTTATTAGATTTTAATTGTGTGTTTTTTAGATTAAAATCTCTTAAATTATCATGGCTAAAATCAGAGAAATATCATCGATTGAACGTGGATTAAGCGAGGCTATAAAAAATTTAAAATCACAAGTAATAGAAGAGGTAACTGGAAAAAGTGAATCTTTCATAAGGAAATGTAGTGATCCAGATCTTGATCAACAGTTGGATCATAAAGATGCAGTAAAGATCGATAAAGCTTGTGTCGAAAGAGGATTAACGCCCTATTTATTAAGAGCACACGAATATATTATTTTAAAAGAATTAAAAAATACTAAAGCAAATCCTGAAGATTTAAGTGACTTACTTATAAAGTTTACCATTTTACATGGTCAACTCATGGATGTAATTAACTCTGCAAAAAATCCTGATGGTCATAAAGGAGAAAATATTTCTTCAGTTGAGAAAAAAGAGATATTTGAAACTTTTGAAGCTTTAGAACATAAAATTCTTAAAATAAAAACAACGATCGAAAATAGTTAATGCCATTACTACTTGCTACCATTTTACCATCATTCTTAATTATTTTATTCTTTGTTAATTCAGATAAGTTTAGAGAGCCCACCAGTGAAATATTAAAAGTATTTTTTTACGGAATTTTAATTACAATTCCTGCATATTTCTTAAATACATATGTTGGAAATATTCTTTATCAAACTCAATTAAGCCAAAGTTTAATCGGATCCTTCTTTACTGCCGCTCCTATAGAAGAGGGTCTCAAGTTATCAGTTATGTACTTCTTAGTTTATAAAATGAAAGATTTTAACGAACCAACAGATGGTATCGTTTATGGAGTATGTGCATCTCTAGGTTTTGCAACCCTAGAAAATTTTTATTACGTTTATTTATTATCTGATACTTTTAATACTGAGGCTATGACACTAGCAATTGTTAGAGCATTTTCAGCAGTTCCTGCTCATGCTGTTTTTGGAATATTTATGGGATATTTCTTTATGAAGTATGCATTTATTAAAAAGGGAGATAATCTTTTATTTGCTTTCCTAGTCCCATTTATTCTGCATGGATGTTATAACTTATTTGTCTATTCTAATTTTATCGTAGCTCTTATTTTGATTATTATTTCATGGATTATAGGTCTAAGATTATTCTCTCAATTAAAAACAAAACAAAAAAAAAAAAGGAAAAAATATGAAAAGAAAATTTAGATTTTTTATTTTATCATTATTTTTATCAATTTTTTTTTCTGTTAATAGCTATTCCCTTGATAGCACCTGTAGTGCTTTAATGAATAAGATAATTGAAAATCCAGAAAGTATAGATTTTGAAGATCTTGAATATTGGCATCAATATCAACCCTCAATTAAGATTGAACAGACTTATGATGATGAAAAAGAGGCTTTTATATTTTATAGGGACTTTAATAATAATTTAGAAATTTCTAAAATCTTAGATTATGAGATCTTGGATAATCAAGATTTAAATATTGGAGACAAAATTTTAGAAATCAATGGTAAAAAAGTTAAAGATTTAAGTCAAAATCAATTATCTGAATTAATCAAAGATTATAATAATGGTGATTACAAAACTAATGCCGAAATTGAAAACATCAATAAAAAATTTAAATTTAAGTTTTTGAATAAAAAAAACAAAATTATTGAGCTAGAACTTGGCTGGAATGAATTTGATCAAATGTCTGAGGCTACCGCAGATATAATAATAAAAAATATCTCTAATATTGACGTCAAACGAAATTCATTTGATGCCGATATAGAAATAAGAACTTCTTGGGAAATGACAAATCTTTATGATTTATCAAAAGATTATTTAATAACCAAAAATGATAAAGGTGAGACCACAGGATATTGGTACTGTATTTTTAATGAGGAAGAGTTTGAAGAAATGCAAATTGGCCAAGTATTTTCAGAACCTTTCAATGCAATAAAAAAGAATCGTTCTTTAATATCAAAAAATTACAAATTTATAGTAAGTGACAATTATTATAGTGAAGAGGATTTAAAAAATAATGATTATGATAAATATCTAGAAATAACTTTAATTGAAAAAGGTAATTTTACTTTCTCAAATAAGTATAATTTAAAAGCTTTTCCTTTTGATAAACAAGTTCTCAATATTCAAGTAATAGATCTATCAAGAAGTCTAGATTGGTTTAATATGGAAACAACTAATTGGACGCAATGGTTACTCGAGGATTATGCCAATAAAGGAGAAATTATCGAGTGGCATATTGATGACGCTTATTCAAAGTATTTTAATGTCAAAGATCCAGTTTACTTAAGTCAGTCAATAGGAGCTGAAATTAATGTAGAAATACAGAGAAATTTTCAATATTATATTTTTAAAGTTATTTCACCAATTGTCCTTATACTTCTAGTATGTTGGTCAGTATTCTGGATACATCCAAAAGAATTAGAGTCTAAATTAACAATTACAATCATATGTCTTTTATCTTTAATTGCTTATAATTTTGTAATTGATGAGGATTTGCCTAAGTTAAGCTATCTTACAATAATTGATTATATAATTTTGCTATCCTATCTATTTGCCACTGTACCTAATTTTTTAAGTATTTATTCATATCAAAAGTGGATGAAAAAGAAATCACAATGGAAGATAGTAGATACAAAAAGTAGAATTTATGGGCCTATACTGTATTTAACTTTGGTATTTCTCATTATATTTATTAATTCAGTTAATAATCCAAACACTGCAGCATTTTTAGGTTTCTTATCATGATGAGTAATGGATTGATCAAAAATATCATATCTATTTTTATTTTACTAATTTTATTCGGTCGTTGTGCTTTTGCTGATGAATTAAATTTGAGGGGCAAGGGAGGTGCAATAAAGCCAAATAACTCAAAAAAAATTATTAAGGTCTCATCAAAAATGATGGATATAAATAAATTTAAGAAAACATTTGAAGGAGTTAATGCTCAGATAAAGAAAGAAAAAATATTAGGCGACCAAGCCAAAAGCCTAAAAGTGAACCCTATTTTATTAAGAGGTGGCATAGCATCCAATATTTATAAGAACAAAAAGAATAGTATTTTTTTGATTGTTAATCCTGTAGCATTTGAAGATCCAGATACCAAAGAGGTAATTGAAACCTCAACAGGTACTGGCTCTTTAATTAGTAAAGAGGGATTAATTATCACTAATTTTCACGTAATAGAGAATGCAAATCAAGTTTGGTTATATCCTTATGCAAAAAAATTTAATTTTAAAACCTCTGAAAAATTTTTAGGAGTTGTTGTAGCAAGAGATAAAAAAGTCGATCTTGCAATAATTAAAGTTTATGGAATTTCTAAAAATATTAAGCCTTTAACTTTTGGAGAAATAAATAACATTGAGCCAGGCGATGATGTATTTTCAATGGGTCATCCAAATACATTACATTGGTCAATAACAGATGGGATCATAAGTAGCATAAGAGACAATTACAAAATTAAGACTGTTACAGCTGACATGATACAAAATACTGCTCCTATTTTAGGTGGCAGCTCAGGAGGACCATTGTTTAATGCCAAAGGAGAAATTATTGGAATAAACACTTTTGGAGACGATTCAGCAAATTTCAATTTTGCTGTTTCAAATAAACACGTATTTGAATTGATAGGTAAATTACCTGATAATATAAAGTTTAATCTTGATAAAATTAATCCAATAAATGAAAAAGAATTAAACTCAAGATTTAAAGGTATTAAATCTGGTGATTATAATAAGAATGGCGTGGTAGATGAATGGCTTGTTGACACCGACCAAAATGGAGTGGCAGACACTTTATTTGTAGACGACAATGAAGATGGAAAAATTGAGAGAATTTATATTGATAAAAATGAAAATAGCGTATGGGATATGCTTGTTTTTGATGATGATTTAGACGGAAATCCTAATAGACAAGTAATTGACGAGGATGAGGATGGTAAACCAGATAAAATAGCATATGATTTTAATCAAGATGGTAAATGGGATAAATTTAAAAGAATTGAAAAAGAAAAAAGTTAATCTTTTAATATTAACAATATTTTATTTTTTACTATTGGTAGGGGCTAGAGCAGAAACAAATCCTAGACCATGGATTGGTATCGAATTTAGAGATGTAACTGAAGAGTTCCTAAAAATTAATAATTTAGACCTTAATTCTCCAAAAAATATAATTGTTACCAATGTTGTAAAAACTTCAGCTGCTAACGAAGCTGGAATAATGCCTGGAGATATATTTATTTTGATAAATCAGATAACAATTAAAAATACTCAAGACCTAATAAAATTTTTAGGCAAGGCAAAGCCAGGCGATACAATTATTGCTCAAATTTACAGGAATGGATCAATTATTAATAAAAATAT
>LULK01000920.1_pt1 | contig 12669 bp, 10 predicted proteins | sample 728181 | NCBI WGS metagenome assembly LULK01 (sample SAMN03860291, study PRJNA289734) | marine metagenome | biome: seawater column; feature: ocean; material: water; isolation source: Red Sea water column Station 169 - depth 10m | place: Saudi Arabia: Red Sea | collected 2011-10-15 | depth 10 m | reverse complement strand
GGCTGAGGTCTCCTCAAATATTATTGATCAATGTGTTGCTCAAGGTGTTCCTTTTGCGAGAGAATATGGAGGTCTATTAGATAATAGGTCATTTGGAGGGGTACTTGTTTCTAGAACTTTCTATGCAAAAGGACAGACAGGACAACAACTTCTTTTAGGTGCTTATTCAGCAATGAATAGACAAATAGCTAGAGGAAAAATAAAAATGTTTAGTAGACATGAAATGATGGATATTGTACTTATTAATGGTAAGGCACGAGGAATAATTGCAAGAAATTTAATTTCTGGTGAACTGGAAAGACATTCAGCTCACGCTGTTGTCATAGCTTCTGGAGGTTATGGGAATGTTTTTTATTTATCTACAAATGCTATGGGAAGTAATGTTTCTGCTGCCTGGAAAATTCATAAAAAAGGTGCTTTTTTTGCAAATCCTTGTTTTACTCAAATTCATCCAACTTGTATTCCTGTTTCAGGTGATTACCAATCCAAACTAACTTTGATGTCTGAATCATTGAGAAATGATGGTAGAATTTGGGTGCCAAAGAAAAAATCTGATTCCGAGGCTATAAGAGCTGGTAAGCTTAAACCAACTGAGATATCTGAGGAGAATCGAGATTATTATTTAGAAAGAAGATATCCTTCATTTGGAAATTTAGTTCCAAGAGATGTTGCATCTAGAGCTGCAAAAGAGAGATGTGATGCTGGATACGGTGTTAATAAGACTGGTGAAGCTGTTTATCTTGATTTTTCATCAGCTATATTAAGATACGGAAGGGAAAAAGCATTACTTAAGGGAATTGATCAGAATGACGAAAATAAAGTTAAAGCTTTAGGTAAAGATGTGGTGAAAGCAAAGTATGGAAATCTTTTTCAGATGTATGAGAAAATTGTGGATGAAAACCCCTACGAAACACCTATGATGATATACCCTGCTGTCCATTACACTATGGGTGGAGTGTGGGTTGATTATAATCTTATGACAACAATTCCTGGATGTTTCGCTATTGGGGAAGCTAACTTTTCTGACCACGGAGCTAATAGATTAGGAGCTTCTGCTCTGATGCAAGGTTTAGCTGATGGATATTTTGTACTTCCATACACAATTGGGGAGTACTTATCTGATGATATAAAAACTGGAAAAGTTTCTACTGATACTAAAGAATTTAAAGAAGCTGAAAAATCTGTTGCTGATAAAATTGACGCCTTATTAAATACAAATGGGTCGAAATCTGTAGATTATTTTCACAAAAAACTTGGAAAAATTATGTGGAATAAATGTGGAATGTCAAGAAATGAAGTTGATCTAAAAAAAGCAATTGAAGATATTCAAAAGCTTAGATCCTCCTTTTACAAAAATGTTATTATCCCTGGTGATAAAAGCTCGTATAATGAATCTTTGTGTAAAGCTATGAGATTAGCTGATTTCTTGGAGCTTGGAGAATTATTTGCGATGGATGCTTTAAAGAGAAATGAATCCTGTGGAGGACATTTTAGAGAAGAGTTTCAAACAAAAGAAGGTGAAGCTCTCAGAATGGATGATAATTTTTCTTTTGTTTCAGCATGGGAAAATAATGGCGATATTAGCAATTCGAAACTTCACAAAGAAAATTTAGAATTTTCCAATGTTGAATTAAAAAATAGATCATATAAATAATGAAACTTTTTCTTAAAATTTGGAGGCAAAAAGACACTAAATCAAAAGGATCGATTGTCAATTATGAAATTGATGGAATTTCACCTGATATGTCGTTCCTGGAAATGATGGATGTTCTAAATGAAAAGATAATTTTAAATGGAGGAGATCCTGTTGCTTTTGACCACGATTGCAGAGAAGGTATTTGTGGTTCTTGCTCAATGTTCATAAATGGTGAGCCTCATGGTCCCGACAGATATGTGACTACTTGTCAATTACATATGAGAAAATTTAAAGACGGTGATACCATATACATAGAGCCCTTTAGAGCAAAATCATTCCCAGTCATTAAAGACCTTGTTGTTGATAGATCTTCATTTGATAGAATTCAGCAAGCAGGTGGTTATATTTCTGTTAATACATCGGGTAACCCTCAAGATGCTAACGCAATTCCAATTGAAAAAGAGAGTGCTGATAAAGCTTTTGATGCAGCTACCTGTATTGGTTGTGGAGCTTGTGTCGCATCTTGTAAAAATTCCTCTGCAATGTTATTTGTATCTGCAAAAGTATCCCAATTTTCATATCTACCTCAAGGTAAAGTAGAAGCAACTGATAGAGTGCTGAATATGGTTAAACAAATGGACGAAGAGGGTTTTGGAAATTGCACCAACACTGGAGCATGTCATGTTGAATGTCCAAAGGGAATTTCTTTAGATTATATAACAAGGATGAATAGTGAATACTTAAAAGCTAACATAAAGAAATAGATTTAAATTCTTTCTCTTATAACCCAATTAGCTCTGACCTTTATAGTATCATTGTAATGAACAACATTCTCAGGTTTGATTTTCTTCAAATAGTTTCCTGTGTCCCATTTTCCATTATTATTTGTATCATGAATAATCCTTAGATTGTATTCTCCTGGTCTAATATTTTCAAACACACAGGGTTCAAAACTATTTGCTAGTTTTTTTGACATTACAATATCTTCATTCATATTTATTAAATCAACTATAATTGGTTTAAATGATATATTTGATAAATTGACAAATATTTTACCATAGTCAGATCTCTTTTTTGTTGTAAATGAGTAATTTAAAGTATCTGTTGTATTACCAAAAAAATCTATAATACCTTCAGGTAAAATTTCAATTAAATATTTATCATTTGGTAAAATCTCAAAATCTAAAATAAGATCAACTCCATTAACAATTTTATTCTTAAAAGTTTGAATAACAGAGTCTTGATTAATTATACTTATCTTTTTTGAATCAAATTTATCAATTGGTATAGAACTGTTTAACATAAATTTTTTACCAAGATCTATTGAATTATTTTCATTTGATATGATTAATGTGTCACTATCAAAATCTTTTAGGGGAATTTTGAAAAAATTAATAGAGTCTTTATTCTCAATTTTAAAATGTAAGCTATCAAATTCAATATCTTTAAACCAGTAATGTAAAGTATCTTTATATTTTTCTTTCGTTAAAACCCCTTTTAAATCATTATTCTCGAGTGATATATTTATGGAGTCAATATTTCCTCTATAACCAAAACTGATTTTGTTTGAATATTCTTGAAAAGGTTTAAATATTTTATAAGTTGGAATTTCTTTAAATAAACTTAAATTAAAAATACTGTCATTTGGTAAACTAATTATTGAATCAAAATACGCAATCTTATCATTCAATGGGTCAAAAATAAAGTTATTGTTTATATCTTTTAATGCAATTAACCTGTAATTTCCACCTTTTAAATTAGTAAAATTGAAAAAAGTGCTATCTAGAGTACTTGCTACATAAAGTGGTTTTTCTTTAAATATTATCGAATCATTATAATTTTCATTCACAGGATATAACATAGCTGTAACAAAATCATTTTGTTTTCTGTCGTATGAAGTGATAATATTCCCTTTAAGTTCTAAAGAGTCAATATATGATCCAGTTGAAAAAACGTATTTGAAATATGGCAATAAATTACCCTCATTATTATCTTTTATGCTTTCTCCAAAATTAAAAACAAAAGTTGTGTTATTTTGAAATTCTTCATTTATTTCAATGTCAATAAATTTCGATGCTCCTCCCTGTGGAAAAATTGAATACTTAAACTTTTCAATTGGAGGAGATACAACTAGTTGAGAACTTAATTTATCAAGTTTTATATATTCATCAAAGTAAATTCGAATTTTATTTTCTTTAAAAAAAATTGAATTATTCTCTGGTTGTGCTTTTATAAATATAGGAGGATCTTCATCTTTTTCTCCACCTTCAGGTACACCTCTTTTTGCACAAGACAAGACTATTATTATGACTAGAAGAAATAAATAATTTGATCTCATAATCAATGCAAAGTAAAATTTTATTTTTGAATCAATTAAGTCTTTAGTTATGAAAGTGCTATTTTTGTAAAATGTCTGATGAAATATTTAAAAAAATCGTATCTCATGCAAAGGAATATGGTTTTGTTTTTCAATCAAGTGAAATATATGATGGTTTGAGTGCTGTTTATGATTATGCTCAAAATGGTGTTCTTTTAAAAAATAACATCAAAGACTATTGGTGGAAATCAATGGTTCAATTAAATGATAATATTGTTGGTATAGATTCTGCTATTTTTTCTCATCCCACAACATGGAAAGCTAGCGGACACGTAGATGCTTTTAATGATCCAATGATTGACAATAAAGATTCCAAAAAAAGATATAGAGCTGATAATTTAATTGAAGATTACATTCAAAAAGTTGAAGGAAAAATCAATAAGGAAAAAAAGAAGCAGCACAAAAGATTTGGAGAAAATTTTGATGAAAAAACTTTTCTCTTAACCAATCCAAAGGTTTTAAAATATCAAAAAGAAATTGATTTAGTTAATAAAAGGTTTTCTGAAGCACTAAATAAAGATAATCTTGAAGAGCTAAAAAATATTATTGAAGATTGTGGAATAGTTTGCTCAATTTCTGGAACAAAAAACTGGACTGATGTAAAACAATTCAACTTGATGTTTAAAACGCAGCTTGGCTCAACTGAATCAAATTCAACTGATTTATTTTTAAGACCTGAAACTGCTCAGGGTATATTTCTTAATTATTTGAATGTTCAAAAAACTGGTAGAATGAAAATACCTTTTGGAATTGCACAAATTGGAAAAGCTTTTAGAAATGAAATTGTTGCTAGGCAGTTTATATTTAGAATGAGAGAATTTGAGCAGATGGAAATGCAATTTTTTATTAAGCCTGGCACTCAAATGAAATGGTATGAATATTGGAAAAATATCAGATTAAATTGGCACCTTTCCCTTGGTTTAGATAAAAGTAATTATAGATTTCACGATCATGAAAAATTAGCACATTATGCTGATGCTGCATGCGACATAGAGTTTAATTTTCCTTTTGGATTCAAAGAATTAGAGGGAATTCACTCTAGAACTGATTTTGATCTTGGCAATCATGAAAAATTTTCTACAAAACAAATTAAATATTTTGATCCCTCAGATAATTCAAAGTTCACACCTTACGTACTTGAAACATCAATTGGTGTAGATAGAATGTTTTTGGCTATTTTTTCCTCCTCTTTAAAATATGAAAAACTAGATGATGGAACTGAAAGAACTGTATTAAAAATACCTTATATTTTATCACCACACAAAGTTGCTTTCTTACCACTAGTAAAGAAAGATGGACTTCCTGAATATTGCAGAAAAATAAAAGATAAATTAAAGCTAAAGTTTAGTACTGTTTATGATGAAAAAGATGCTATTGGTAGAAGATATAGAAGACAAGATGCTATTGGAACACCCTTTTGTGTAACAATAGATCATCAAACTATTGATGATGACACTGTCACAATTCGAGATAGAGACAGCATGAAACAAGATAGAATTCATGTCAAAGAAATCCATAGTTTCTTAGATTCATCACTAGATATTAATAATTGGTTATTAAATAGTGATTAAAATTCTTTCCTACAATATAAATGGGATAAGAGCAGCAATTCGAAAAGGTTTTGTTGAGTGGCTTGAAGACTGCAATCCAGATATTATTTGTTTACAAGAGACAAAAGCAAATATTGATCAGTTCGATCAAAGTGTTTTTAAAAAATTAGGCTATAATGATTATTGGTTCTCAGCTGAAAAAAAGGGATATAGTGGAGTAGGAATATTGACAAAGTTAAAACCTAATAAAATTCATTATGGTGTTGGAATTGACTACATGGATAGAGAAGGTAGAAATCTAATGTTAGATTTTGATAATTTCTCTGTTATGAGTCTATATCTTCCCTCTGGAACTAATATCGATAGATTAGGATTTAAATTTAAATATATGGATGATTTTTTTTCTCTTGTAAATGAAATAAGAAAATCAAAAAAAAATTTAATTATAGCGGGAGACTACAATATATGTCATGAAGCTATTGACATTCATGATCCTATTAGAAATGCCAAAGTATCTGGTTTTCTTCCTGAAGAAAGACAATGGTTAGATAGATTTTTAAAATCTGGGTTCACAGATACTTTCAGATTTCTTAATAAAGATCCTCATAAATACTCTTGGTGGAGTTATCGAGCAAATTCAAGAGCAAACAATAAAGGATGGAGAATTGACTATCTTTTGTCCTCTGAAAATTTAAATAAACATATAAAAAAATCGTACATAATGAATGATGTTTATCATTCTGATCATTGTCCAATTGGAGTTAATATTGAATTATAATGGAATATAATTATTTACCAGATACTAATATTAAGGTTAGTAAAATATGTCTAGGAACCATGACTTGGGGAAGACAAAATACTCAAGAAGAAGCTTTTGAACAAATGAATTTTTCTCTAGAAAATGGTGTTAATTTCTTTGATACAGCAGAACTTTATCCTGTCCCTGCCACTCCAGATAAATATGCTGATACAGAAAAAATAATCGGTAATTGGTTTTCAAAAACTGGAAATAGAAATAAAGTTATTTTAGCTACAAAAATTGCTGGACCTGGTGATTATACTGCTCATATCAGAAAGACAGGATTTAAGGGAAATTCAATTAATGAAGCTGTTGAGGGAAGCCTAAAAAGACTTCAAACTGATTATATTGATCTATATCAATTGCATTGGCCTGAAAGAATTACTAATACATTTGGCAACAGAAGTTTTCAATATTATAATGATTCTTGGGAGGATAATTTTGAGGAGATTTTACATATCTTAAAGTCATTGATTGATGAAGGTAAGATAAGACACGTTGGGCTTTCCAATGAAAACCCTTGGGGAATTATGAAATTTCTTGAATATGTAAAAAAAGGCTTACCTAAAATGATTACCATACAGAATCCTTATTCCTTATTAAACAGATTATTTGAAGTAGGAAGTTCAGAAATATGTAAAAGAGAGTTTGTTGGATTACTAGCGTATTCTCCTCTTGGATTTGGTGTGCTATCGGGAAAATATATGAATAAAAAAATGCCTAAAAACAGTAGGCTAGATTTGTTTCCAAATTTAAAACGATATAGCAACGTGAATTCATTTAAAGCAACTGAATTATATAATGAAATTGCTATGAAACATGGAATTTCTCTTACAGATTTATCATTGTCTTTTGTCAATGATAGACCATTTGTAACAAGTAATATAATTGGAGCTACATCGATTTCTCAGTTAAAAGAAAATATAGAAAGTGTAAATGTGAAATTGAGCCCTGAAATAATTAAGGAAATCAATTCGGTTAATGAACTAATTCCTAACCCTGCTCCATAAAAATACTTTTTACGATCTCTTTAACGTTAGAAAATTTCTTAACATTAATTTTTGTTGAATTAAAATCTTGTTTTATATCACTCGAAATATAAATGTTCTTGTAGCCTAATCTTTGAGCTTCATTAACTCTCTTTTCAATACTTGATACAGATCTCAATTCACCTGAAAGATCAACCTCTGCACAAAAACATGAATGTTGATCAATTGCCAAATTAATATTTGAGGATAGTATTGCACATATTACTGCAAGATCTGTAGCAGTATCTTCAATTTTAAATCCTCCAGTAACATTAATAAAAACATCCTTAATTCCAATTTTGAAACCAGCTCTTTTTTCTAAAATAGCTAACAGCATATTTAATCTTTTAGAGTTAAATCCATTTGAAATTCTTTGAGGTGTTCCATAAACAGCAGAGCTGACAAGAGCTTGAATTTCAATCATTAAAGATCTACTTCCATCAAGAGTAACAGAAACAGATGAGCCTGACGATTTTTTTTCTTTTTTAGAAATGAATAGTTCACTTGGATCACTAACTTCATTTAATCCATTAGAATTCATTTGATAAATTCCAATTTCATCAGTTGAGCCAAATCTATTTTTTTTAGACCTTAAAATTCTATATTGATTTTGTTTATCACCTTCAAAATGAAGAACAACATCAACCATATGTTCTAATATTTTTGGTCCAGCTATACTTCCTTCTTTAGTAATATGTCCAACAATAATAATTGGTAATCCTGTGTTTTTAGCTAGTTTAATTAAAATACCAGTACATTCTCTAATCTGAGTCAAGCTTCCTTGACTACTTTCATGTATGTCAGTTTGTATGGTTTGAATAGAATCAATGATTAAAATATCTGGTTTAATTTCTTCGACATTTTTTAAAATTAATTCTAGATTAGTTTCAGTTAGAATAAAACAATTTTTTAGGTTTTCAGTAATTCTATGAGCTCTTAATTTTATTTGACTAGAACTTTCTTCACCTGACCCTTTAACTAAACCACCGCCTAAAACTCTATTAATTTCATTTTCTGAAAAGAAAATTCTTTGATCATTTGCATAATTTATTTCATTAATATTAACAGCTTTTGATTTTGAGATAAATTCATAATCATTTTTATTTTTGGTATTTACTACTTCTTCGGCTACAGTATTCCACTCACCACAGGTTGTACATTGACCAAGCCATTTAGGATATTTTGCTCCACAATTTGAACATGAGTAAATTAGTTTTATTTTGGAGGACATTAATTATATCTGGTTATTTTCGTCAGGAAAAATAACGGTTGGTTTAAAGTTTTTTGCCTCACTTAATTCAATTGAAGCATAAGAAATTATAATTACTTGATCACCTTTTTGAACTTTTCTCGCAGCAGGTCCATTTAACGTAATTTCACCACTATCTTTAATCCCTTTTATTACATATGTTACTAGTCTTTCACCATTATTTATATTAACGACTTGTACCTTTTCACCTTCAATAATTTTGGAGGCCTCCATTAGTGATTCATCAATTGTAATGCTCCCAATATAATTTAAGTCAGCACCAGTAACAGTAACTTTATGTATTTTTGATTTTAAAACATCAATTTTCATTCTTTAAATATAATTATTTCGCATTGATGTTATCAATTAATCTTATGCCATTGATTTTTACACAAATAAATATATGTAGATTTTGATTTGATTCGCTACATATTATTTTTTCAAGTGAATTCGAATTTCTAAAATCTAGATAATCTAATTTAAAATTAGGGATGCTATTGATTTTACTTGAAACATAATCTTTAATTTCACTAATTTTTAATTTATTGAGGCTATCTTTTGCAAAAACAAGCATCTCATAGATTATTTTAGAATTAACATAATCATCCTCATCTAATAATCTATTTCTTGAACTTATTGCCAAACCATTAGTTTCTCTAACGGTCTTGCACGTAATGAGTTTGATTCCATTAAAATTTTTTTCAATTATATTTTTTACAATTAAAACCTGTTGAAAATCTTTTTGACCAAAAAAAGTATAATCAGGTTTAAAAATATTAAACAATTTAGTAAGGATAGTAGCTACTCCATTAAAATGATTTGGCCTGTATTTGCCTTCCATTACTTTATCTATTTTTCCAAAATCAAATTTTTTATAACTAATTCTTTCAGAGTACATTTCATTGATTTCAGGCGAAAAAATTCTAATATTTTGTGATAATGAGTGTATTATATCAATATCTTGGTTAAAAGATCTTGGATAATTTTTATAATCATCTAAATCATTAAATTGTGTTGGGTTAACAAAAATAGAGACCCAAACTACATCAGATTTTTTTATAGCCTCTTCAATAAGAAAAATATGCCCTTTATGAATAGAACCCATTGTGGGTACAATAATACTTTAATGTCAATCTTATATAATTTTTGTAATTTTGTAAACCTTAAAGAATCAAGGATTTATGAAAGGAAAAAAAATATTATTTATTTCATCAGAGGTGGTACCATACATGCCTCAAACTGAAATTTCTACTCTGACTTTTAATTTGCCAAAATTAGTTAATGAAAATGGTGGTCAAACAAGAATATTCATTCCTAAATATGGAAATATAAATGAAAGAAGACATCAACTTCATGAAGTAATAAGACTTTCAGGAATTAATTTAATAATTGACGATATGGATATGCCATTAATAATCAAAGTCGCTTCTATTCCAAAAGAGAGAATGCAAGTTTATTTTATTGATAGTGAAGATTATTTCAAAGGAAGACCAGGTTATGCTAAAGATGAAAATAATAATTTATATGTTGATAATGACGAAAGATCTATTTTTTATTGTAAAGGTGTCATTGCTATATATGAGATATTATTATAATGATGATCCAATTTTCGATGGCACTAAAGTTATAGTTTCTTTATATGAAGATAGATTAAAGGGTAACCTCGATAAAAATTTTACAAAAAAAATAAAATTTGATGATATTGAAGAATCAAACTTGACTATTTTGTCAAAAACATCGTACGAAAACTTATATAAATTATCCGTTATCCATTCGGACGGTTTAATACTCAGTCCTAAAATAAAAAAGGATTTTTCAGATGTATTAAATGGATTAGATATTCCTTTGTTAGAATGCTCTAATGATTCTGAAGATTATAAAGAAAAGTATAAAAATTTTTATAATAGTTTTTTAAATGATAAATAAAATATACAATTATCAATTAATTTTTATTCTGTTTATTTTTTATTCGTGTAGCAAGGATTATAATTCGATTGGTACAGATATTTTAAAATCCGATACTTTCAATACAAGTGTAGAGAATATTCCTGTATATGCTACTCAAAAACTTATTTCTCCTTTTAAATCTAATGGATTAAGCTCTTATCAACTAGGACAAATTAATGATAATATTTTTGGAAAATTTGAGTCTTCATTTGTAACTCAGTTAAGATTATCGCAATATGACCCTTTATTTGGAATATGGGATTCTGATAAAGAAAAAAATGGAGACACAAATAATATTAAAGTAATTCAAGAAAATGAAAATGTAACTAAAGTTGTCTTAGAAATACCTTTTTTTAATAACACAATTGATTCTGATGGTGATGGAGTTATAGATTTATATGATGTTGATAGTAATGATATAAATAGTGATAGTGATGGTGATGGAGTTTCTGATATACAAGAAAGAGCTAATGGCACAAATCCACTGAATCCAGACACTGATGGAGATGGAATAAATGATAACCTAGATACTGAATCAATAAATCCAGATGATGGATCTACTGTTTATGATATAGATTCTTTAATTGGAAATATTGATGCAACCTTCAAGATTAAGATTCAAGAATTGGACTATTATTTAAGAAATTATGATCCTAATAATAATTTTGAAACTTTTCAAAAATATTATTCTGATGACCATTTTATTAAAGATTTTGCAAATAAAATTTTACATGATGATTTTGTGGCATTAGACACAAGTGAAATAACTATTTATGAGGAAGATGATCCTGATACAGACGAAGTTGATGAATCTACTCTAGTAAAAGAAAGACTTTCGCCAAGGATAATAATTCCATTAGATATTCCATTTTTTCAATCAAACATAATTGATAAAGAAGGCAGTATTGATCTTTTAAATCAAGACAATTTCAACCTTTACATTAAGGGATTATTACTGAGCGCTTATGATTTTTCTGATGATTTACTAATGATTCTTGATTATAATAATGCGAGAATAAAAATCACATATGAATATGATGTATATAATGATAATGATACAATAGATGATACGTCTGATGATGTAATTGACAAAGCAGAAAAAGATTTTGAGATTTTATTAGCAGGTAATCAAATAAACTTGATAAAAAAGGGGAATTTCATTCAACCCATTTTAGACAATGTAAGTTTAGGTGAAAACCTTAAAACTGGATATTTGAAAGGAGGGCAAGGTGCTATGCTAGAGTTAGATTTATTTACAGAAAATAATGGAGTTAATATTTTAGATGAAATTAAATCAAAAGGTTGGTTAATTAATGAAGCTAACTTGACTGTATATATTGATCAAAAAACTATTGGTTCTTATGGCGGCTTAGTTGAGCCATCGCGCTTATACTTGTATGATATGGAAACTCAAACTCCATTAATTGATTATTTTGTGGATAATTCAACAGGTCAAAAAGAATCTGACAAAAAAATTAACCATGATGGATTAATTCAATACGATTCCGATAAAAAGGGTATTAAATATAAGATAAGAATCACTGAGCATATTAAAAATATTATTAGAAATGATTCAATTTCTAATAAATTAGGTTTGGTAGTATCTTCATCAATTGATAATTCCCAAAATTTAGAATTGAGAGATAATATCGGTTTGAATATAATCCCAATTACATCTGCTGTTAACCCATTGGGAACTATAATTTATGGGCCAAACCCCGATCAAGAAAATTATGATAAAAGACTTAGGCTGGAATTATATTACACTGAAATCAATAATTGAACTTCTTCATAAACTTTATTAAAATACCCCTTTTTAGCTTTGAAAAAGGTGATAAAAAAGTATGTTCTAATAGAATTGATATGTAAATTATATAGATCAGCAATAATTTTTTTAATCCAAAAAAATGCTTATCAACATATTTAATTTTTGATATTAAAACTTCTGTTTTTGTTTTTATTTCTGTTTCGAGATCAGTTCTTGTTGATAATCCATGAAAATGGTAACATGAAATAGTATTAATCATAATTATTTTAACTCCAATTTTTTTTATTTTTTTACACAGGTCCATGTCTTCATAAT
>LULK01000772.1_pt1 | contig 12676 bp, 15 predicted proteins | sample 728181 | NCBI WGS metagenome assembly LULK01 (sample SAMN03860291, study PRJNA289734) | marine metagenome | biome: seawater column; feature: ocean; material: water; isolation source: Red Sea water column Station 169 - depth 10m | place: Saudi Arabia: Red Sea | collected 2011-10-15 | depth 10 m | reverse complement strand
AACTTCCGTGCTAACCATTACACCACCCGGGCTTATCCTTTTTTGTTTTATATTATTTTGTGTGGATTTAAAATTATTTTATAAATGACTAAATGCTAGCTTTAGCCAGCATGGAAATGACTATGTACACCTCTATTGTTTCCTCTAAAGTATAGTTTTAGAGTACAATTTTTTATGCAATTTTTTAATGTTTTTATAATCATGAAGAAGCTTTTAAACAAAAAACAAAATTATTCAACCCATAAAAGAAAAAAGGCGAATATCAACCTTTACAGATATCGCCCTTTTAATAATTTTTGAAATTTAATCTAATTTTTTTAAATTTATCGCTGAAGGACCTTTTGGGCCGTCTTCTAATGTGAATTCTAGTTTATCACCTTCATTTAAATATCTCATTCCTGCTGCTTTTACTGCACTAGCATGAACAAACGCGTCTTTTTCTTTGTCATCTCTTTCGATGAAACCATAACCTTTTTTACCGTTAAACCACTTAACTTTACCTTGTATTGTACTCATCTTTTTTCTTAGTCCTTTTGTTAATTGTTATAATATTAGGTTAATTAGTTTTTTTAATAAATTCAAGATGTAATAATGTAGTGGTGGCTGAGGAAGGATTCCCCCCTCCGACACAAGCCTTTTCAGGGCTCTGCTCTACTCCTGAGCTACTCAGCCTTAAACTTATCCCCTAAAGATTATTCTTCCTTTAGTAAGATCATAAGGTGTCATTTCAACAGTTACATTATCACCTTGCAAAACTCGGATTCTATTTTTACGTAATTTTCCTGCAGTGTGTGCTGTAACAACATGTCCATTTTCTAATTGAACTCTAAACATCGCATTGGGTAACAGATCGGTAACTTTACCCTTGAATTCAAGTAGATCTTGTTTTGACAAATTTATTTTCTCCTTATTCTTTTTATGATTGACTTAGCATGACCTTCTAATCCCTCATAATTTGCAAGAGTTATAGCTGATGGTCCAAGAGATTCAATACCCTTTTTTGATAAGTTTATATAAGAAATTTTTTTAATAAATTCTGAAACGCTTAATCCACTAGAATATTTACTTGTCATATTGGTTGGTAATATATGATTTGTTCCAGGCACTCCATAATCTGTCATAGCCATTACAGCATATTTACCTAAGCAAACAGATCCTGCGTTTTTAATTTTTGAGATAAAAGCTTTATAATTTTTTACATTTAACTCTAAATGCTCAGGTCCTATTTTATTAATTACTTCAACTATTTTAACATCTGACGGAATATATATAAGTATCCCGTTATTAATTAAGCTTTTTTTTGCAATTGAGACTCTTGATATTTTTTTTAATTGTTTGGATATTTCAAGTTTAATCTCTTGAAGTATCTTTTTGTCTTTTGCAATTAAGATACACTGAGCAAGTATATCATGTTCAGCTTGTCCAATAAGATCACTAGCAATCCATTCAGGATTAGAGTATTTATCACAAACTATAGTTATCTCAGATGGACCTGCTGTCATTGATTCAATTCCAATATCTCCAAATACTTCTTTTTTAGCTGCTACAACATAAGAATTTCCTGGTCCTACAATTTTATTAACAGGTTTAATTTTTTTTGTTCCATAAGTAACTGCCGCAATTGCAGATGGACCACCAATTGAATAAATTTCTCTTATTTTACATTTTTGTGCAGCATATAGAACTGCTGGATTATGTTTACCTTTATAAGCAGGATTAATCATTACAATTCTTTTTACACCTGCAACCATCGCAGGAATTGCACTCATTAACACTGACGATGGATAAGAGGCAGAAGAGCCTGGAACGTAAATAGCCGCAGACTCTAAAGGAATATGTTTATATTGAATCTTATTTTTAAATATATCGACATATGAAATATCTTTAAACTTTTGTAAAGAGTGGAATTTATAAATTCTATTATAAGCAAGATCTATAGCTTTCTTTACTTTTTTATCTAAATTTTTAATCGTTTTTGAAATTTGTTTTTTCGATGGTATTAATTTTGAATTTCTATTAAATCTTTTTTCATATTTTATTAGTGCTCTATCACCATTTTTCTGAACATCTTTGATAATATTAATAACTGATGAAGAGCTATTTTTAATTTTTTTTTTTCTTAGCTCTAATAAATTATTTAATTCAGTTTCAAATTTTTTTTTATTACTACTTAATATTTTCATTATCTATTTTATTTCACTTTGATCCTCTAATGTAACCTCAATAGTTTCGGTAATCAGAGATATATAAGCATTATCTTTAAAAATTAAAATTATTTCATAATCATCTTTATTTTTTAAAAAGTCTATCGCTATTAATTCTAGAGTTAATTGTAAATCTTTTTGATTAATATTTTTAGATTTTACTTTATCAACAAAATCAAACTTACAAATACTTTTTATCTTTTTTTTAACATCTCCTGTTTCTAAGCTTTTTCTATATAAAGAAATTAAAAAAATTTTATTTGATTGAAGGTATTTGATATTTGAGATTTTTATTTCAGCCCCAGAACAACAAGCTGAGATTAATTGTATACCTTCATTATCATTTGCAATAATTTTGGCTAAATATTCTTTTTTCATCAGTTAATTCTTCTTATTTTTGCGCCAACTTTTTTTAACTTATTTTCAATATTTTCATATCCTCTATCAAGATGATAAATTCTATTAATAATAGATTTGCCTCTTGCATTTAAAGCAGCAAGAACTAAAGATACCGAGGCTCTTAAATCTGTAGCCATTAATTCTGCTGCCATGAATTTTGTTTTTCCTGAAATAGATGCTGTGTTTCCTTTAATCGAAATATTTGCTCCCATTCTATTTAATTCTGAAACATGCATAAATCGATTTTCAAATATGTTCTCTTTTATGTAAGAGCTTTTTCTTGCCATACACAGCAAAACCATGATTTGCGCTTGTAGATCAGTTGGAAAACCTGGATAAGGAGCTGTTTTTAAATTTATATTTTTTATCTCATTGTTGCCAATTATTTTAATTGATTTTTTTTTTAATTTAATTTTAGCTCCAATTTTTTTTAAAACACTTATTTCTGTTTTTATTATACNNNNGCTCAATAGCGCAATTTGATAAAATTGTTTCACCTTTAGCAAGACAAGCAGCTATAATTAAATTTTCTGTTGCTCCAACTGAAATTTTCGAAAATCTTATTTTGGAGCCTATTAATCCTTTTGGAGCATTGGCGTAAACATACCCATCAATAATTTTAAAACTTACACCAAGTTTTGATAATGCACTTAAATGAATATCGACAGGTCGTGTACCAATTGCACATCCACCCGGCAAAGAAACTTTAGCTGAACCAAATTTAGCTAACAAAGGTCCTAAAACTAAAATTCCTGCGCGCATTGTTTTAACTAAATTATATGATGCAAATCTTTTAAATTGTTTTGAATTATCAATTATTATTTTGTTATTAGAAAATCTTATCTTTGAACCTAAAGATTTTAATAGTTTAATCATAGTCTCTATATCCTTTACCTTTGGTACGTTGGAAAGATTTATTTTTTTATTAGACAAGAGAGTGGCTGCAAGTATTGGTAACGATGCATTTTTTGAACCAGAGATTTTAATCTGCCCTTTGAGCTTATTTGCTCCAAAGACTTCTAATTTTTGCATTGTTATACTTTTGGAAGGGTTACGCCTGTTTGACCCATATATTTTCCGTTTCTGTCTGCGTAGGTGACCTCTGGATCCTCATTTCCTTTTAGGAAAATAAATTGTGCAACACCCTCATTTGCATAAATCTTAGCAGGTAATGGTGTTGTATTTGAAAATTCAAGAGTTACATATCCTTCCCAACCAGGTTCTAAAGGTGTTACATTTACAATGATACCACATCGAGCATATGTTGATTTCCCTAAACAAATAACCAAAACATTATTAGGTATCTTAAATTTTTCTACCGTTCTAGCTAACACGAATGAGTTAGGAGGGATAACACATTCCGATGTATTTTTAGTAACAAAGTTGGAAGGTTTAAAATTTTTAGGGTCAACAATCTCTGAATTTACGTTTGTGAATATTTTAAATTCATCTGATACTCGTGCGTCATAACCAAAAGATGACAATCCGTATGAGATACTGTTACCTCTTATCTGTTTTTCCTCAAACGGAGAAATCATTTTTTTTTCTAGAGACATTTTTTTTATCCATTTATCTGATAGAACTGACATAATCTCTTTTTTTTCTATTTTTTTTTTGAAATAATTTCCTTTTTTTTAGGTTTTTTTTTAAAGCTATACTTAATCTCTCATTATTAGATTTTATTTTCATTCTTTATCAGGATTGGTCAAAAAATCTAATGTGATTGGTTTTGAGGCATCTAGAGTTTTTGCTTTATCGTCCACTTTTTTGGAGCCTTCTTTTGCAAGTCTTTTTGCTTTTTTTTCTGCTAATTTTCTTTCTCTCTTAGCTTGTTTCTCCATCAGCTTAGCGGATTTAGTTGATTTATAATCGTAATGAATGCCCATAAAATTTACTTGTTTAGATATAATTCATATTAACAAAAAAATTAAGGCAATAATTTGAAAAAAATGCTCTATATTGTTGAAAAAAAATTACATTATAAATATTGCCCTCATAGTTAAGTGGTATAACGCATCCATGGTAAGGATGAGTCTCAAGTTCAATTCTTGGTGAGGGCACCAAAATTTAAATTACTCAATGAAATTTTTGTGAAATTTTATAATTGGGTTATCTTGTAAAATTCTTAATCCACTAAACCCAAAAATTATTTTAGATGAATTATATATAACTTTATACAATGAATTGGTAGCAATATCACCTGTTACTAAATTTTTTGGGTTCCAAGAAAAAGCAAATAGATAAAATACTAAAATTAAAAGAAATCTTTTTTTTGAAAAAGTTTTAATTATCGAGTAATCTTGAAAATTCGTTGTAATTAATTTTTCTTTTAAAAAATAAAGATATAATAAAATTGACAAAGAATAAGTTATATTCATCCAACGACCCCAATCATGACCAAATGCAAAGAGGAGTAAAATAGGAACATAAAGGCAAATAAATAGATTTAAAGGTGAAAAATATCTTGTTACAAAATTCTCCTGCAAAATAAAATGATTACGATAAAGTGATAAGTGTAAAGGAAAAAAACCGACCAAAAAAATCATTATATACCTGAAATATTCTGGAAAAAAATTTACTTTTTTATGAATATAAAAAGTATCAAAATAGATAGTATTTTTAATCAAAAGATCAGCTGACATATAACATCTTTCATTAAATTGATTTATCAAAAAAGAGCACATTTCAGTGTGCCCTTGTTTACTGAGCGGAAATAAAAATATTATAACAATTACAAAAATAGTAGGTAAAAAAATAATTGGTAATTTAATTAAGATATCTAAAAACGAAAAAAACTTATTCTTATTGATTATTATAACAGCAAAAAAAGGTGCAAATAATATTATTTGTTCCCATATTAAACATAGAATTGGAAAAAAAATAAAAACAATTATATTTAAAACTATAGGACTAAATCTTTTTTCCGAAAAAAAAAGTGTTGAAATAAAAAACAAAAATATCAAAACTTCTTTTCTTCCTAATGCTTCAAGTTCTGCAATAGGATAAAGTAAAAAAAGTGGAGAAAATAAAGCAAATATTTGAATTATATTAAATCTTAAATTTTTAACATATAAAAATAAAAGAATAATATAAATCAAATGGTTAAAAGATTGAATAAAAAAAATTGAGTCTCTTAAGGGTATTGAAAATATTTTTGCAAAAAAAATATTTATTTCACCACCCAAACCCCTTCTAGTAAAACCACCTTGGTAATTAATCAACCATTCGGATATTGAAGTATCATTACCAACATCATGTTTATAGTATAAATAAAAAATAGATAAAGTAACTATAAATATAAGATATAATAAAAATTTATTTTTTATAAAAATATTGTTCATTAGTCTTTATAAAAAAACTTTCTCAAATATATAGTGATTAAAACTAAGCAAATAAAAACAATTAAAGGAAAATAAATATCTGGAGAAGAAATTAAATCTATCGCTGTGGGAGCCTCTAAATTTTGATCAATAATTTTTTCTAATCCACTTCCAATAGAACAAATTAAAAAGAGTGAGGGAATGATACCAATAAAAGTTGCCAAAAAAAAATTTAAAACTTTTACATTGAAAATACACGGCAAAATATTTGAAATTGCAAACGGAATACCTCCAATCAGCCTATAGACTAAAAGATAAATGAATTCAGATTTTTTAAATTTCGCATCCAGGTTTTTATATTTTTCTAAAAATTTTTCTTTTATAATCTCTTTTAGGAAAAAATTTGCAAAAATGTAGAGTAAAGTTGCACCAATTGATAATCCTATAACTAATAATAATGTTCCAATCCACTTACCAAAAATAAAACCTGCAAAAATAGCAACTGGTGAACCAAATCCAGCAGCTAACACCCACACGATTGTGAATAAAACAAATATTGATGCTAAAAAGAATAAATTCGATTGTCTTAATTCAATAAAATAATTTCTATTGTTTTTAATAAATTCATAACTTGTTATTTCCTGAAAAGAAAATTTTGAAAAAAAAAAATATAAAAATAAACTCACAAATATTAAGTAAAATAATCCTATGTATAATTTAATTTTTTTAGTATTTGCCATAATTAGGTAACTCAATTTTAAAATCTTCTATTTGCTATTTATATAATTAAATATATAAAGGGCAAAATTTTTAAAGTTAAATATACTTGCAAAAGTTATGAAAAGAACATTTCAACCAAAAAAAGGTAAGAGACTAAAAAAACACGGCTTTAGATCAAAAATGAAGACTAAAGGTGGAAGAAAACTGCTAAAGAGAAGGAGAGCAAGAGGTAGAAAAAAATTAACAGTATCGTCCACAGTAAAGAAAAAAAAAAAGTAGATTTAAGTTAATGAAAAGCAAAATAGTTGCTCTTTCTAGGAGTCAAGATTTTAAAGATCTTATTAATAAAAAAAAAATTACTAATAAATATGTGACTATTTTTTTTGGTAAATTAAAAAATAAAAATTTTGAAAATCTCAATATTTCTTTTGTAACTAAAAAAAAGGTAGGGAATGCAGTTAAACGAAACAAAATAAAAAGAAGACTTAGAAGTATTATTAATCTAGCTGTCAAAAAAATAAGTGTAAATTTTGAATATTCATATCTTGTTATTGCCAAGTCAACTATGCTAAATAATGACTATGCAAATATAAAAGAAGTCTTATTTCAGGATCTAAAAAAAATAAAATAATGAATATTTTTACTTACATATTAATTAAAACAATCAAATGTTACCAATTTTTACTAAGTCCTTTGTTGGGGAATTCTTGTAGATACTTTCCATCTTGTTCTGACTATAGTATTCAATCTTTAAAAACTTTTGGTTTTTTTAAGGGGTTATATTTATCATTAAAAAGAATTTTATCATGTCACCCATGGAGTAATGGCGGGTTGGATCCGGTAAAAAAACAGTTAAAGGTCAAAAAATAATGGACTCAAAAAATGTAATAGCTGCAATTGCTTTATCTACGGCTGTAATTGTTTTATATTCATTATTCTTTATACCAGAACAAAAATCAAACAATCAAAATATAGTAGATAACACCAAAGTAGAACAAAGCTCCGATGCTCCAAGCCTAGAACAAAAAGAAAATTTTGTTTCAATTTCACGAGATGAAGCGTTAAGTCAAAGTGAAAGAATTCAATTTGAAAATAATAATATCATTGGATCAATATCTTTGAAGGGTGCCTCTATAGATGATTTAACTTTTAAAAAGTATAAAGTAAGTCTTGATAAAGAAGATAGAGTAACTTTGTTAGGCCCGAGGAATATTAATGATGGTTACCTTATAGATAGCGGTTTTGTTACATCTGATAAGAATGTTAATGTACCGAATTCAGAAACTATTTGGTCAATTGATGGAAATAATAAACTGACCAATCAATCTCCAATTAAACTAACATGGACTAATAATCAAGGTTTAGAATTTAAAAAAGAAATATCGTTGGATGATAAATATCTTTTCACAGTCAAACAAAAAATAATAAACAAAACTAATAATAAATACGATTTTTACTCTTATGGCCAGATAATAAGGAATGAAATTCCAGAAATAATTGATTTTCTAATACTTCATGAAGGTCTAATTGCAACTTTAGATGATGAATTGATAGAGGAAGATTATGATGATATTCAAGAAAAAAAATTTGCTAAGATTGCTAAAAAAGGCTGGTTAGGTATAAGTGACAAATATTGGATTACCTCATTAATACCACCAAAAAATAAAGAATTTAAAACAACTTTTGATTATAAAAATAAATTTAGAGCAAATTTTATCACCACTGATCCATTAGAATTAAATGGTAATAGCTCGATTGAGGAAGAATTAAAAGTCATAATTGCTGCAAAAAGAGTTGATGTAATTGATGGTTATGCTGAAACACTAAACATAGAAAAATTTGATTTAGTTATTGATTGGGGTTTTTTATACTTTATTACAAAACCTCTTTTTTATGGAATTGATTATTTCTTTAAACTTCTAGGAAATTATGGTCTAGCAATTATTGCTATTACAATTTGTATTAGATTAGCATTTTTTCCGCTAGCAAATTTCTCATTCAGAAGTATGGCTAAAATGAAGGCACTTCAACCTGAGATGGTTAGACTAAAAGAGTTACACAAAGACGACAAGATGAAATTACAACAAGCTATGATGTCACTTTATAAGAAAGAAAAGGTTAACCCAATGTCAGGGTGTTTACCAATTTTAGTTCAAATACCTGTCTTTTTTGCTCTATATAAAGTTTTATTTGTAACTATTGAAATGAGACAAATGCCATTTTATGGATGGATCGCCGACTTAAGTGAGCGTGACCCAACCAGCATTTTCAATTTATTTGGTTTACTACCATATGATGTTCCAAGTTTTTTAGTAATAGGAGCATGGCCTGTAGCTATGGGTGTATCAATGTATATACAACAAAAACTTAACCCAGCACCTACTGATGCTATGCAAGCTAAAATTTTTGCATTCTTTCCACTTTTTTTAACAGTTATACTTGCACCATTCCCAAGTGGTTTAGTAATTTATTGGACAGTAAATAATATTTTAACTATGGCTCAGCAAGTATTTATCATGAAGAGAACAACAATTAAAACTGTAACTTAATACTTAGTCAACAGTTAATAATTTGAAATGGATATTAAAAAAATATTACCTAAAGATGGACCTCCAATAAATGAGGTTTCCAAATATATAGAAAAATATAAAGATGAATTAATAGTAATCAAATATGGTGGTAACGTTTTTATCGATAGAAATATTTTCAATAATTTTATTTCAGATATAAATATTTTAAATAAATTAGGTATTTCAATTGTAGTTGTTCATGGTGGTGGTCCAAGAATAAAAAGAGAATTAGAGAAATCAAATATTGAGTCAAAATTTATCAGAGGTTTAAGAGTAACGGATGAAAAAATTATAAAGATAGTTGAAAATGTTCTAATTGACTTTAATAATGATATTGTAAATTCTTTAATTCAGAAGGGATCTGAAGCTATCTCAATACACACAAAAAATAACAATATTATTGAGGTTGTTCCAGAAGTAGAGGAACTAGGTTTTGTAGGAATACCAAAAAAAGTAAATGGTGAATTTTTAATAAACACAATTAAAAAAAACAAAATTCCAATAATTTCACCATTAGGCTTAGATAAAGATAATCAAACATATAACATAAATGGAGATACTGCAGCAGGAGCAGTTGCAAAATCTTTAAAATCTAGAAGATTGCTTCTGATGACAAACGTTGAGGGAGTTTTAAATAAAGAAAAAAAACTAATTGAAGAAATTTCTTCATTAGAAATTTTACAAATGATCAAAAATCAAACTATCACTGAGGGCATGATCCCAAAAATAAACACATGTTTAGACGCAGTTAATAATGGGGTTACAGCTGTTGGAATAATTGACGGTAGAAAACAACACTCAATACTATTTGAAATTTTTTCCGACAAAGGATCTGGAACATTAATAAGAAAATGAAAAATATAAAAAAGATGAAATATCTCCTATTAGATCTTGATGGTGTTTGCTATGGAAAACATAACAATTATTCATTAGAAAGAGTATTTGGTCAAGTATCTAAAAGAATGACAATGTTTATTTCTGACAGACTTAAAATAAATACAGAGGAAGCAAAAAAGTTACAAACTAATTATTTTTATAAATATAATACTAGCTTAAATGGTCTTATGATACATCACAACATACCTCCAGAGGAATTCTTAGAATTTGTTCACACAATAGATCTTTCTTTTATGAAAGAAGATAAAGTTATGCGAAACGAGCTAGAAAAATTAGACATGGAAAAATTTATCTTTACTAATGGAAGTGCTGAACATGCTGAGAATATTTTAACACACTTAGGTGTATATGATCTTTTTGGAAGAGATAAGGTTTTTGATATAAAAGACGCTAAATATGTTCCAAAACCTGAGGCTAAAACATTTGATTTAATGGTTAAAAAATTTGGTATCGAACCAAAAAAGACCATTTATGTTGAGGATATTGCTAAAAATCTTAGTATTGGTTATGAGCGTGGGTGTACAACTGTTTGGTTAATAAACGATGAGCACTTTGGAAAAATGGATTCTAATAAAAATTATATTTCTCATAAAATAGAAAATCTGTCTTTATTTCTTAAAGAAATAAGGTTATTAAAAAGTCAATAAATTATGTCTTTAGAAAAAATTATTACTGATGCTTGGGAAAAAAAGGATCAAATAAATCAAGATTCCGATAAAAAAATAAAAGATGCAATCGATCAAGTAATTATAGATCTAGATAGTGGCAAATCCAGAGTAGCTGAAAAAATTAATGGTGAGTGGGTGACACATCAATATTTAAAAAAAGCTATCATGTTAAGTTTTAGAATTTATCCGATGGAAAATTTGAATGGCCCTTATAGTAGCTGGTATGATAAATCTCATTTATTGAAAGGTAAGACTGCTGGATGGTCAAAAGAAGATCATGAAAAAGCTGGTTTTAGAATGGTGCCTAATTCACCAGTTAGAAAAGGATCATTTGTTGGAAAAAATGCTGTTTTAATGCCATGTTATGTAAACATTGGAGCGTACATAGATGAAGGAACAATGATAGATACATTTGCTAGAGCAGGTAGTTGTTGTCAAATTGGAAAAAACTGCCACATATCTGCTGGTTCTGGGGTTGGAGGAGTTTTGGAACCCGCTCAAGCGTTACCAACAATAATTGAAGATAATGTTTTTTTAGGAGCTATGTCTGAAGTGGTTGAGGGTGTTATTGTCGGAGAAGGCTCAGTTTTAAGTATGGGTATGTATATTGGCAAATCGACAAAAATAGTTGATCGAAAAACTGGGAAAATTACATATGGCAAAATTCCACCCTACTCGGTAGTTGTGCCAGGTTCATTACCTGATAAAAATAATTCTTCTGCACCATCACTATATTGTGCTGTAATAATTAAACAAGTTGATGAAAAAACAAGATCAAAAACATCTATCAACGATCTTTTAAGAGACTAAAATGAAAACTTTAAATGAAATAAAATTAGCGAAAGAGCTAATCAAATTTCCATCTATTACTCCAATTGATGCAGGAGTGATGAAATTTCTAGAAAAAAAATTGAAAGGACTTGGTTTTAAAACAAAAATATTAGAGTTTAAAGAGAGGGGTTTCAAACCAGTTAAAAATTTATATGCGAGATTAGGATCAAAAGAACCAAATTTTTGTTATGCAGGTCATCTGGATGTAGTGCCTCCAGGAAATATAAAAGATTGGACAATAAATCCATTTAAACCATCCATCAGAAAAGGTCATTTAATTGGAAGAGGGGCAAATGATATGAAAAGTTCTGTCGCAGCTTTTGTTTCTGCTGTAAGTTTTTTTTTATCAATAAATAAAAAGTTTAATGGATCAATTAGTTTATTGATCACTGGAGATGAAGAAGGCGATGCAATAAATGGAACAAAAAAAGTAGTAGAGTATTTAAAAAAAAAAAGAGAGAAAATTAATTTTTGTTTGGTTGGTGAACCAACAAATCCAAATAAATTAGGTGAAATGATCAAAATTGGTCGTAGAGGCAGTTTAACAGGTAAATTAACTATATTTGGATTACAGGGTCATGTTGCATATCCTCATAGAGCAAATAATCCCTCAACAATTATTGTTAAAGCTTTAAATGAATTAAAAGATATTAAATTTGATAAGGGCACTAAAGATTTTCAGCCTACAAACTTGGAAGTTACAAAAATAAACATAAATAATACTGCTGACAATGTGATTCCTGCTTCAGCTGAAGCAACTTTTAACATTAGGTTTAATAATAAACATTCATCAAATTCCATTAAAAAAAAACTCAATAAAATCTTTGTTAAAATTAACAAAAAATATAAATCAAAATTTAAAATCAATTATAGAGTTTCTGGCGAAGCTTTTTTAACTAAGCCTAATAAAACGACATATATGATCCAAAATACTATAAAAAAGATCACTAAGATAAAACCAAAATTATCGACTACTGGTGGAACGTCAGACCTAAGATTCATAAAAGCTATATCACCTGGTTTAGAATTTGGTTTAGTTGGAAAAACTATGCACCGTGTAGATGAAG
>LULK01000888.1_pt1 | contig 12686 bp, 11 predicted proteins | sample 728181 | NCBI WGS metagenome assembly LULK01 (sample SAMN03860291, study PRJNA289734) | marine metagenome | biome: seawater column; feature: ocean; material: water; isolation source: Red Sea water column Station 169 - depth 10m | place: Saudi Arabia: Red Sea | collected 2011-10-15 | depth 10 m | reverse complement strand
TCATTAGCTTGGGCGACTCTGCTGTTAATCGTATCTTTTGGATTCACTGCCAGCCATCCAATTAACCCACCTATAAATGAAATTTCATCAATTTTATTTCTTTTCATAATATTTTCCTTTTAGAATTTATAAACCAATAAAGTCATATGATAAAGCAATTTTTTCTATTGCTGCCTTAAAAGCGGCAGTTCTGAAATCAGGTATTTTATCCGTTTTAAGAAATTCTTTTTTAACATTTTGAAATCCATCAATCATCATATCATCTAAACCTGATCTAATTAGATCAATTTCTTCTATACCATTGTGAAAGTTTGATTTATATTTTGCAGGCATAGTCTTACCTGTCATTGATTCAATAGCTTCAATTAAATTATTAAGTTGAATTTGATTTCTTCTTTTTTCAAGTCTTCCAAATCTAATATGCCTTAGATTTTTCACCCACTCAAAATAACTAACGGCTACACCTCCACCATTAGCAAGTATGTCTGGAATCACGAATATTTTTTTTCTATTTAAAATTTGATTACCTTTGTAACTAATAGGACCGTTAGCAGCTTCCACAATTAATTTAGCTGAAATATCTTCAGCATTTTTTTCAGTGATAACATTTTCACGAGCAGCTGGAATCAAAATATCGCATTTTCTTTTTAGCAGCAATGATGAATCTTTTATAAAAGTTGCTTTGGGATAGTTTTCAAATGAATTATGTTTAGTAAAATATTTTTTTGCATGTTCAACATTTATTCCATCTTCGTTATAAATACCGCCGTTGAACTCTGAAATACCAATTAACTTGACACCATCATCCTCTGTAAGAAATTTTGACAAGTGATAACCAACATTGCCAAGGCCTTGCAATATAAATGATTTAGTTGATAAATCATTATCAAGTTTTACAAGTTTCAACAAATCTGAATTTCTAAAAAATTCTCTAACAATATATTGAACTCCTCTTCCGGTAGCTTCTTCTCTTCCCACAAGACCATTTTTACTAGGAGGCTTTCCTGTCACACATGCTGAACCATTGATGTCTGCTGGATGTATTTTTCTATATTCGTCGGCAATCCATGCCATTTCTTTTGATGAAGTTCCAATATCAGGCGCAGGAACATTCATGGATGGACTTATGAGGTCTCTTTTAATTAATTCTTGTGCAAACCTTCTAGTGATTTTTTCTAACTCTCTGCTTTCCCACTGAGTTGGATCTATTTTGAGTCCACCCTTAGAACCACCGTATGGTACGTTGATAATAGCGCATTTATAAGACATTAATTCTGCGAGAGCTTCTACTTCTTCTGCCTAAGTATCCATATCAAACCTAATACCACCTTTTGTAGGTTCCATATGCTCAGAATGAACGGAGCGCCAACCTTCAAATGTATAGATTTGTCCTCTAAGCCTTACACCAAATCTCACAGTATAAGTAGAATTACAAGTAATAATTTTCTTAGCTAAATCATCAGATAGTTCAGAGTACTTAAGTGCTTTATTTACATACCTATTGGTATCTAATAAAAAATTATTCATGTCTCACCCCTATGTAAGTAGTGATATATTAGCATTAATAAAAAAATAGATAATAATTTTTTTTAAACTATAATAGCTTGCTCGTGGCGGGCGTAGCTCAGTTGGTTAGAGCGCTGGATTGTGGCTCCGGAGGCCGTGGGTTCGAACCCCATCGCTCGCCCCAATATATAAGGTAATAACACATGAAAGTTAGCGTTAAAAAACTTAAAGATTTAGAAAGAAAAATTACAATTAAAGTTCCTGTAGAGGATTATGAAAGTAAATTTAATTCAAAAATCAAAAATATAAAAACTAAAGCTAAAATTGACGGCTTTAGAAAAGGAAATGTTCCAAGCGATGTATTGGAACAAAGATATGGACAATCAATTCATGCTGATGTTGTTAATGAGTTAATTCAAGAATCATATCCAAAGGTAATTAGAGAGAACAAAATTAGACCAGCATCTTCACCAAAGGTGACAATAGATTCTGAAGATCCCAAAAAACCTCTTACTTATTCTGCAATCATTGAAGTTTTTCCTGAAATAAAACCAAAATTTTCTAGATGGTCTAATTACGATGAATTTTCTATAGAAATTGAAGATAGTGATATTGATAAGGCAATTGCTGATATCTTTAAAAGATATGGGGACTGGAAAGATGTAGATAGAGAAGCAAAATTGGATGATCAAGTTGTTATAGATTTTTTAGGTAAGATTGACGGTGAAGAGTTTGAAGGAAATTCTGCTCAAGACTTTAAATTAATTTTGGGAAGCAAATCAATGATTCCTGGATTTGAAGATAATATAGTGGGAAAAAAGCCGTCAACATTTTCAATTGATTGTGTATTTCCAGAAGATTATTTTAAAAAAGACTTAGCAGGTGTTTCAGCACAATTTGAAATAAATCTTAAAAGTGTCCAAGAAATTACTGAAGCAAAAGCAGATAAAAATCTTTATGAAAAATTACAAATGGAGGTTAAAAATCAATCTGAATTTACTGAAGAAATTACAAAAAGAATGAAGAATGAGGTTGCAGTTCAAGAAAAAGAGCTTACTAAGGAATCAATGTATGAATCGTTACTTAAAACTAATAAATTCAAGGCACCGCAAGCAACAGTTAATGAACAAGCAGACTTAATGAGAAAAGATGCTTTAATGAGAATAGGGCATACTGAAGATAACGCTGGTGAAGATTTATTTCCAGTTGATACTTTTTTAGAAAAGGCCGAAAAAAGAGTTAGATTAGATTTATTATTTGCTGAATTGGTTAAGCATTTTGAAATTAAGGTTGAAAAAAATCAGATCGATGATTTTATTGAAGAAGAATCTAAAAGATATAAGGATCCAGATCAATATAAAAAATGGATAACTGGTCAGCCTCAGCAACTTGAACAATTTAGAATGATAGTTTTAGAAGAACAATTAGTTGAAAAATTACAAAATGTACTTAAATCAAAGAAGAAAGTGATAAAATTTTCAGAATTAGCAGATAGACAGGTTTAGTTATGACAGATTTTAATTCAGCATTAATCCCAATGGTTGTTGAGCAAACACCCCGTGGAGAGAGATCTTTTGACATTTACTCTAGACTCCTTAAAGAAAGAGTAATTTTCTTATCAGGACCTATTGATGACTACATATCAAATCTTGTGGTTGCACAATTGCTATTTTTAGAGTCTGAAAATCCTGAAAAAGACATTTCAATATACATAAACTCACCTGGTGGCAGTATTTCAGCAGGATTGGCAATATATGACACTATGCAGTTTGTAAAACCAAGCATTTCTACTTTATGTATTGGTCAAGCAGCAAGTATGGGAGCATTATTACTTGCAGGAGGAGATAGCAAAAAAAGGTTTGCGCTTCCAAACTCTAGAATAATCATTCATCAACCCCTAGGAGGTTTTCAAGGTCAAGCATCAGATTTTGAAATACATGCTAAGGAAATTCTTCACATGAAAAAAATAGTTAATGAAATATTATCTAAACATACAGGCCAGTCGATTAAAAAAATTGAAAAAGATACTGATCGGGATAATTTTTTAGATGCAAAAGCCGCAGTTGCTTATGGTATCGTAGATAGTATTCTTGAACAAAGAGGTTCCTAAATGGTTGATGATTTAAAGACAGATAAATTGAATTGTTCTTTTTGTGGCAAGGCCCAGAATGAAGTGAAAAAGCTTATTGCAGGCCCAAGTGTATATATTTGTAACGAGTGTGTCGATTTATGTAATGATATCATCGAAGAAGAAGTTAAGAGTGAAGAGGATTCACCAAATGATTACTTACTTTCTCCATTAGAAATATTTAATAAACTTGATGACTACGTAATTGGGCAGGAAAAAGCAAAGAAAGTTTTATCAGTTGCTGTTTATAATCATTATAAGCGTTTAAAAAAATCTACTTCAAAAGAAAATGTTGAATTACAAAAAAGTAATGTTCTTCTTTTGGGTCCAACAGGAAGTGGTAAAACATTACTTGCACAAACATTAGCAAAAATTTTAAATGTGCCTTTTACGATCGCTGATGCAACAACTTTAACAGAGGCTGGGTATGTAGGAGAGGATGTTGAAAACATTATTCAGAAACTTCTACAGCAGGCAGATTATGATTCTGAAAAAGCTGAACTTGGTATTGTTTACATTGATGAGATAGATAAGATTGCCAGAAAGTCAGATAATCCTTCAATTACCAGAGATGTTTCTGGGGAAGGTGTACAACAAGCCTTGCTTAAACTAATCGAGGGTACTGTTGCCTCTATTCCGCCTCAAGGTGGAAGAAAACATCCACAACAAGAATTTATACAAATTGATACTTCAAATATTTTATTTATTTGTGGGGGAGCTTTTTCTGGCCTAAATAAAGATATCGAACAAAGAACAAATAATGTTGGTATTGGCTTTGGGGCCGATGTTAATAAGAACTTTGATGTAACAACAAAAAATAAAAATATTGAGGATCTAGAGCCTGAAGATTTAGTCAAATATGGTCTTATTCCAGAGTTTGTTGGAAGATTACCTGTAATTTCTACACTACAAGAGCTTGATGAAGAGGCACTTGTAAGAATTTTAAAAGAGCCAAAAAATGCATTAGTTAATCAATATAAACATTTATTTGATATTGATGGAGTTGAATTATCATTTAGAGATGAAGCTCTTATAGAAATCGCTAAACAAGCCATCAAAAGAAAAACTGGTGCCAGAGGTTTGCGCTCAATAATGGAAGACCTTTTAATGGATACTATGTTTGGATTGCCTAATAACGAACTTGAGAAAGTGATCATTGATGAAAAAACAGCAATTTCTAAAACTGAACCAATTAAACTTTTTAAAACAAAATCAAAAAAAACATCATCTGGTAATTGATATTTAATCAATTATCCCTATATTTAGATAATGAGCAGTGTAAAGTCTGATTTACCTTTAATTCCCTTAAGAGATGTGGTTGTCTTCCCAGGCATAGTTACAACTTTATTTGTTGGCAGAGCAAAGTCTGTTGAGGCATTGAATATAGCAATGTCATCAAATAAAAAATTAGTATTAGTAAGCCAAAAAGATGCATCTAATGAAGATCCGGATGCTCAAGATATATTTAAATATGGATCGATTAGTAATTTATTACAGCTAATTAAGTTGCCTGACGGAACAATGAAAGTATTAGTTGAAGGTGATAAAAGGTGCTTTATCGAAAAAGTAATTGAAAAAGATAATTACACATTAGCAAGAGTAACAGAAGAGATTGATAAACCGCTTAAAGAAAGCGAATCAAAAAATATTGTTAGATTGATCAAAGCTAAATTTGAGGACTACATCAGTGTAACAAAAAGAATACCTCCCGAAATTGTCTCAACAGTCGATTCGCTTGATGAGCTGTCGAGATTAATTGACACAATTACTGGTCATCTACCAATTGATACATTAAGAAAGCAAGAAATATTAGAAACATCAGACTTAAAAGATAGGTCAGAAAAAGTTTTAACTTTCATTGAATCTCAACTTGATGTTGTAGATGTTGAAAAGAAAGTTCGTGACAGAGTAAAAAAACAAATGGAGAAATCTCAAAGAGAGTATTACTTAAATGAACAAATTAAAGCTGCTCAGAAAGAGCTTGGTGAGATTGGTGAAGATGGAGACGAGCTTGAAAATTTAGAAAAGAAGATTCATGAAGTTGGGATGACAAAAGAAGCTCTCAAAAAAGCTAAAACTGAATTAGCTAAATTTAAACATATGGCACCTTCGTCTGCAGAAGCTTCTGTTGTTAGAACTTATTTAGATTGTTTAGTAGATGTTCCATGGAAAAAGAAATCAAAAATTAAAACCGATATTAAAGCATCTATGGATATTTTAGAGAAAGATCATTATGGTCTTGAAGAAGTTAAAGAAAGGATAGTGGAGTACTTGGCTGTTCAAAAAAGAGTCAAGTCAATGAAAGCTCCTGTTCTATGCTTAGTTGGTCCGCCAGGAGTAGGTAAAACTTCACTTGGCGAGTCAATTGCTAGGGCTACTAATAGAAAATTTGTGAGAATGTCTTTGGGTGGTGTTAGAGATGAATCTGAAATCAGAGGTCATAGAAGAACATATATTGGTTCCATGCCTGGAAAGATAATACAGAAACTTTCTAAAGTTGGCGTCAAAAATCCTCTATTTCTTCTTGATGAAATTGACAAAATTGGCATGGATCATAGAGGCGACCCAGCATCAGCTTTACTAGAAGTTCTTGATCCAGAACAAAATAATACATTTAGTGATCACTATCTTGAAGTCGATTATGATTTATCTGAAGTAATGTTCGTATGTACTGCAAACAGTTTAAACATTCCAACTCCCTTACTTGATAGAATGGAAATTATTCGCATACCTGGATATATAGAAGACGAAAAAATTAATATAGCAAATAAATATTTACTTCCTAAACAAATGGAGAGGAATGGTGTTAATGAAAATGAAATTAAGATTAATAAAAACGTTATATTGTCGTTAATAAGATACTATACCAGAGAGGCTGGGGTAAGAGGTCTAGAGCGGCAAATTGCAAAAATTCTGAGAAAGGTTGTCAAAGAGCGACTTGTCAATGAAGCTAAATCTGATAAGGATAAAGCTACATCGATTACACAAAAAAACTTAGAGAAGTATTCAGGAGTTAAAAAGTTTAAATATGGTGTTGCAGAAAAAGATAATGCTATTGGCCAAGTAACTGGACTCGCATGGACAGAGGTTGGTGGGGAGTTATTAACAATAGAAGCGTCTCACATCGAAGGTAAGGGCAGAGTTATTAAAACAGGATCCCTCGGAGATGTGATGCAAGAATCTATTCAAGCTGCCTTAACAGTTGTAAGATCTCGTGCTGAATCTCTAGGAATCAAGCCTAATTTTTATGAGAAATATGACGTGCATATTCATGTACCTGAGGGTGCAATTCCCAAAGATGGCCCCAGTGCTGGCGGTGCAATGGCGATTTCACTGATTTCTATTTTTACTGGAATACCTGTTAGAGCAGATACAGCAATGACTGGTGAAATTACTCTTCGAGGCCAGATTTTAAAAATTGGCGGTTTAAAAGAAAAGCTTCTAGCTGCTAAAAGAGGTGGAATTAAAAATGTTATCATCCCTAAAGATAATGAACCTGATCTTCAAGAAGTTCCAGAACAAATAACGAAATCTTTAAATATAATACCTGTTGAATGGATTGATGAAGTGATTTCTTCAGCACTTACCGAAGAGCCAATACCTTCATCTAAAAAAGTTAAAAGCCAAAAATCAAAAAATCCTGCTAAATCAGAAAATAAGCAACCTCACTAAACCCCCTTATTTACTTGACTTTTAAGCCTAAAAGGCTTTACATAGAGAGGTATTTATTAAATTAATTTCACAGAGGAGTGTTTAAATATGAATAAATCAGATTTAGTTGATGCAGTAGCAGGAAGCGCTGACATGTCAAAAGCTCAGGCAGCTCATGCAGTTGATGCTGTTTTAGATGGCATTTCAGGAGCTCTAAGTAATGGTGATTCTGTTGCCTTAGTTGGTTTTGGAACTTTTTCAGTAAGACATAGAGCAGCTAGAGAGGGAAGAAATCCTTCTACTGGTGAAGCAATGCACATAGCGGCATCTAACGTCCCTGGCTTTAAAGCTGGTAAAGCTCTTAAAGACGCAGTTAAAGCTGGTAACCCTGCTTAAATTGAGATAGTTTTTAGAAGGGTGCTTACGCACCCTTTTTTTTATTCTATAATATCGCCACCATGATGGAATCACTCAGAAATTTTCTCAGCGGCCCAAGATTAATAATAGTTGTCTTGGTTTGCGCGCTACCGTTTGTTTTTTTAGGTACATCATCATTAACTTCAGTTTTTGGAGGTTCTTTTGGAACTATTAACGGTGAAGACGTAACTGAAACAGATCTTCAATTAGCATCAAATACAGCAGTGCAACGATTTAAAAGCATTTATGGTGAAGAATTTGATTTCGATATGTTGGACGATGATTTAAGAATGGAATCAATCAAGCAGGAACTCATTGTTCAAAAAGTTCTTCAATCGGGTGCTAGATCTTTAGGTCTTATAAATAATAATACAGTTGATGAGGCTAAAAAGAGTATTATCAGAAATCCTCAATTTCAAATTAATGGAATATTTGATGAAAATGTTTACGAGGCACAAGTTAATTCTAACGGATATACAAAAGAGGGATATATCGAACTAATGACAAACCTTCTTGCTTCAGAGTTATATAGAAGTTCATTAACTGGACTAAATTTTGCAACCGATTATGAAATCTTTGAACTAACAAAGTTACTTGAAAAATCATCTGATATTGAATTCACAAAACTAAGTTATAACGGACTAAAAAATGAAATTGTTAATACATCAGATGAGTTAATGGAGTTTTATGACAACAATCAAATTTTATTTTTTTCAAGTGAAGAGAGATCTTTCAAATATATTCTTCTAAGTCAAGATTCATATAAAGATGATGTAGTTGTTCCTGAAAGCTACATTGAGGATGGATTTAATTAACTCGGGTTTAGATTTCTCCAAAGTAGTTAGCGATTTTAGTGAAGATATTATTACGAAAGATATTGGTGGGGATTTGGAGTATTTTGATAGTGAAATTTTTCCTGAAGAATTTGGATTGGCAATTGCTAATTTAGGCCTTAATGAAACAAGTGGTGTTATTGAGCTAGATGAAACTTTTCATATTCTTAAAGTTACTGAATTAAATGTGCAAGAGCCTTTAGCAGAATCACAAGTTAAAAATGAATTAATTAATGAACTTGTTGAGACTGAATCATATGCATTAATGAATGACGACTTTGATCTTATCGATGAAATGATTGCAGAAGGTAGTTCTATTGAGCAAATCGCAGAATATATTTCAAAAACTTTAGAAGAATCTGATTTATATACTCAAGAAAATTTTAGTTTTGATATAAAAAACTCAGAAATTAGAAATTACTTATTTTCACCAGATTCTAAAATGGCTGCACCATATGCAATTGAATTGGATGATATGGTAATAGTTATGTCATTAAATAATCTTATTGAGCCTGCGCTTATGAGCTATCAAGAGGTTGCAGATAAAGTGGGTGAGTTGCTTGCAGAATCAAAAGCGGTAGACAAGCTTGATTTGTTGGAAGAAGAATTTAATTCAATAGCCGATGTACAGGACAAACAAAGTTTTATAGAGACTTACAACTTTGTTACTACTGATACATTTGTTGATGTGAAAAGATATTCTTCTCTTTTACCACAAGAAGTTTTGTCTGCTGTTTTCAATGCTAAAGCAGGCGAAGTTTTAAAAGTTAATGCACAAAATGGTGATAAATACTTTGTTGATATCGTTGCCTTTAAACAGCCGAATGAATCTGAAATTAATGAAATAATTGAGGAATATAAGTCATTCGCAGAAGAAAGATCTGCTTCAAAAATGTCAGAGGTAATTAATGAAGACGTTTTTGAATCAGCTAGAGTAAACTTAAATAACCTAATTTTTTAAGAGGATTTGTTATGCTAAAAAAATTATCTATAACTTTAATATTTTTTATTTTAATAGCAGGATGTTCAGGTAGCGATAACTCGCCAGTTGATTCTGGTCTTGAAAACGGGATATTTCATTTTGGCAATGGTTCTGAACCTCAAGGAATAGATCCGCATGTTGTTACAGGGGTGCCTGAGCACCACATTTTAATATCATTATGTGAGGGCTTGACTATTGCAAATCCTGATGGCGGACCTAATCTGCCTGGCGTTGCAGAATCATGGACTATTAGCAATGATGGTAAAGAATATATTTTTTATTTAAATAAGAATGCTAAATGGTCAAACGGTGAGGTCATGACAGCAGACGACTTTGTATGGTCGTGGATGCGAATTCTTACTGCAAGTCTAGGTTCGCAGTATCCAGACATGCTTTATTATTTAGAAGGTGCTGAAGAATATCATACTGGCAAAATTACAGATTTTAATGAGGTAGGTATAAAAGCAATTGATGATCATACCCTCAAGGTAAATTTAAAGAGCCCCACACCATTTTTTCTTGGGCTTTTAAGCCATTACAGTACATGGCCTGTTCATAAAGAAACTGTATTAAAACATGGCTCGATTGATGACAGAACTGGTGAATGGACCAGACCAGGTAATTTTGTTTGCAATGGGCCCTTTCAATTAAAAACCTGGGAACTCAACAATAAAATTGTTGTTGAAAAAAATCCACATTATTGGGATGCTGAAACTGTAAAATTAAATGAAATGCATTTTTATCCTGTCTCAAATGTCATGACTGAAGATAGAATGTTTAGAGCAGGTCAGTTACATTTAACCTCAACTTTACCATCACAAAAATGTCCAGTTTATATTGAGGAAAATAATCCTGATCTTCGTATTGATCCTTATATGGGACAATATTTTTATAGATTAAATATTAATAATCCATATTTAAAAGATGTAAAAGTAAGAAAGGCTTTAGCTTACTCAATCAATAGAAAACTCTTAGTTGAAAGAGTAACAAGGTGTGGCCAAATACCAGCATATTCGTTTACTCCTCCTGGTTCAAATGGTTATTACCCAGATACTGAATTACCTTTTAATCCTGAACTTGCAAAGCAACTGATGGCTGAAGCAGGATATTCAGAATCAAATCCTTTTCCAAAACTTGAAATTCTATTTAACACAAATGAGGATCATCGAAAAATAGCACTTGCAATTCAACAGATGTGGCAAGAAAATTTAGGCATTCAAGTAGAACTTGTAAACCAAGATTGGAAAGTATACTTAAGCAGAGAAATGGTTGGAGATTTTCAAGTTTCAAGAGCTGGATGGATTGGTGATTATGAAGATCCAAATACTTTCTTGGATTTAATGCGACCTAACAGAGGCAATAATAAAACTGGTTGGGAAGATCTTGAATATGATTTTGTCATGCAAAAAGCTAATTCAACAAATAATCAAGAGGAAAGATATGAACTTTTGATGGAGGCTGAAAGAATTCTAATTAAAAATATGCCGATAATACCTTTATACACTTATGTAAGGGCTTATCAGTTATCTCCTGATGTTAAAGGCTATAAACCTCATATTCTTGACCACCATCATCCTAAGTTTATTTATTTAGAAAGAGATTAATTGCTAATGCTTGCTATTTTTTTTAAAAGAATACTGCTTGCAATACCGGTATTATTTGCTGTAGCTACAATTACATTCTTTTTAATAAAAATTGCTCCAGGAGGTCCTTTTGATGCCGATAGAGCAGTTTCTCCACAGGTGCTTAAAAATTTAAATGAAGCATATAATTTAAATGCTTCAAATTGGGAACAGTATGTTGATTACATGTCTGGATTGCTTAGAGGCGATTTAGGTCCTTCATTTCGTTTCCCAGGAAGGTCTGTCAGTGAAATGATAGCAACAGGATTACCTGTTACTTTTGAGCTAGCATTTTACGCAATTTTAATAGCGCTAGTTATGGGAGTTTTTTCTGGAGTATTAGCTGCACTAAAAAGAAACACATTTTTGGATTTTATACCTATGTCAATCGCGATGATAGGAATATGTGTGCCAACTTTTTTAATGGGACCATTATTAGTTTTAATTTTTGGCATTAATTTAGAAGTTCTACCTGTATCTGGTTGGGGTCAATTGCCTGGCGATAAAATTCTTCCTTCTTTGACGTTAGGTTTTGCATACGCAGCGTATATTGCAAGACTTAGTAGAGGAGGCATGTTAGAGGTTCTTAATCAAGACTTCATAAGAACCGCTAGAGCAAAAGGCCTCACCGAAAGAATGGTGGTTGTTAAACATGCTATGCAAGGCGGTCTAATCCCAGTTGTATCTTTTCTTGGTCCTGCGATTGCAGGTCTTTTAGCTGGGTCATTTGTGGTTGAAACAATCTTCCAAATACCTGGACTTGGAAGGTTTTATGTAGAGGCAGCATTCAACAGAGATTACACAATGATTTTGGGTACCACAATATTTTTCTCAGCGATGATTGTTTTCTTTAATTTAATGTCAGACTTAGCTTCACTGTGGCTCAATCCAAGATCAAGAGACGCATCATGAATAATAACTCTTTGTGGTCTGATGCATTTTATAGATTAAGAAGAAATAAAGCTGCTATGTTTGGAGGCTTCATACTGATTTTACTCATTGTGGTTGCAATATTAGCTCCATGGATTGCTCCTTATTCATATTCGTATCAAGATTTAAATCTTGGTGCCAGTCCACCATCTTCTGAACATTTATTAGGAACAGATGTATTAGGTAGAGATCTTCTGAGTAGGATTTTATATGGCGCAAGAATTTCATTATTGGTGGGATTTGTTGCCACTGCAGTTGCATTAATTATTGGAGTTTCGTGGGGTATAGTGGCGGGCTATGCCGGTGGAAGAGTTGACTCAATAATGATGAGAATAGTTGATGTTTTATATGGATTACCTTTTATCATTTTCATTATTCTTCTTATGGTAATTTTTGGTAGGAATCTATGGCTTTTATTTGGAGCAATTGGAGCCGTGGAGTGGCTTACGATGGCCAGGATTGTAAGAGGTCAGGTTATTGGGTTAAAAAATCAAGAATTTGTTTTGGCAGCCAAGGCTATGGGAGTATCAAATTTTTCTATGTTTAGAAGACATCTATTACCAAATATTTTAGGTCCTATTGCAGTCTATGCGACTTTAACAATACCGCAAGTAATG
>LULK01001516.1_pt1 | contig 12721 bp, 14 predicted proteins | sample 728181 | NCBI WGS metagenome assembly LULK01 (sample SAMN03860291, study PRJNA289734) | marine metagenome | biome: seawater column; feature: ocean; material: water; isolation source: Red Sea water column Station 169 - depth 10m | place: Saudi Arabia: Red Sea | collected 2011-10-15 | depth 10 m | reverse complement strand
GAGCAAAGTCTTCTAAAGTCATACTTTTATAATTTGGATCGAATGAAGCTTGGTCCCATTTTTCACAAAAATTTACTGCATCCTCATAATATTTGTGATCTTTATATTTTTCTCTTTGATTCCTATCCCCCCCCAAATGATGTGCATAATAATACATTTGAAACTCTCCATGTTTTTCTATAATCCAATGTGTCTTTTTACTAACATAAGGTTTCAAAACTGCAGCAGCATATTCAGAATGATTCAAAGGTGCTAATTCATCTCCAATATCATGTAATAAAGCTGCAACGACCATCTCTTCATCAGCTTTGTCATTAAAAGCTCTAGTTGCTGTTTGAAGAGAATGTTCAAGTCTTGAAATTTTGTAGCCTTCAAGAGTTGAATTGAGATTTTTCATAAAATCTAAAATTCTATCAGCTGTTCCATCGATATATTCTTTTTCATATTTATCCAGTAAAAGATATTCATCTTCAGTTCCAGATTTCATTTCTGTAAAGTTAACAGTTTTCATTTAATTATTTGATGCAGTGCTTAGTAATGATAGTTGAGTTATCTTACTATCACCAAGCTCATCTATTGGTTTAACTGGGTAATCACCAGTAAAATAATGATCTGTAAGTTGAGGGTAATTTTGATTTCTATTTTCAAAACCGATAGCTTTATACATGCCCTCGACTGATAAAAATGAAAGAGATTTTGCCCCAATATATTCACAAATTTCAACATTATTTTTGTTAGCTGCAAGCAATTCTTTTTTTGTTGGAGTATCTACTCCATAAAAATCAGGATGTCTTATCTCAGGGCAGGCAATTTTGACATGTACTTCCTTTGCTCCAGCATCATATAACATTTTTACTATTTTATGAGATGTAGTTCCTCTAACTAATGAGTCATCAACCAATATTATTTTTTTATCTTTAATAGCTGATTTATTTGCATTCAGTTTTAACTTTACTCCAAGACTTCTGATTTGTTGACTTGGTTCAATAAATGTTCTGCCTACATAGTGATTTCTTACAAGACCTAGCTCAAATTTTTTATTAAGAAATTGCGCAAAACCCAAAGCTGCAGCATTTCCTGAGTCTGGAACTGGAACAATAATATCAGCCTCAGTTTTATTTTCTTTTGCTAACTCTGCACCTAAATTCTTTCTATGTTCATAAGCAGTTTTGCCATTAAGCACACTATCGGGTCTTGCAAAATATATATATTCAAAAACACAGGGCCTTATTTTTTTTGGTGGAAAGGGTTTGATACTTTTTAATTGATCATTTTCAATCAAAACTATTTCACCATTTTCAACCTCTCTTACAAACTTAGCACCAATTATATCTAGCGCACAAGTTTCAGAAGCTAAAACATAACTATTCTTTAATTTACCGATAACTAAAGGTCTTATTCCATAGGGATCTCTTACACCAACTAAAGATGTTTGAGTCAGCATAACAAGTGCATATCCTCCTTGAATTTGAAAAATTGCATCTACAATCTTGTCTATGGTTTTTGCTCTTTTTGATCTGGCAATTAATTGAACAATAGTTTCAGTATCAGACGTAGTATAAAATATTGCACCATCCTCAACTAATTTTTTTCTTAAAGATATTGAATTTGTTAGATTCCCATTATGTGAAACACCAATACCACCTGCGTTAGTATCAGCAAAGAAGGGTTGGATGTTTCTAAGTGTATTTTCTCCTGTTGTGCTGTATCGATTATGACCAATCGCAAAATTACCAGGTAATTTTTTTAAAACTTTTTCTTTATTAAAATTATCACCTACAAGTCCAAATCTTTTCTCCAAATGATATTTTGATCCATCAAAAGTTACTATTCCACATCCCTCTTGTCCTCGATGTTGAAGTGCATGTAATCCTAAAGCTGTTAGCGTCGATGCTTCCCTAATATTACTTATTCCAAAAACTCCACACTCTTCTTTAAGTTTTGGGCTAAAGTTCTTCAATTTTTTCTTTTGAATCTTTGTATTTTTTTTCATTTGGAAATTCTTTAAGTAAGTAATTACTACCTTTTTCTAAATATGGAAAGATGTATGATTTATTTAAATTTATTGGCCATTTATCATAGTTATACACAATATGTGCACCTGAAAATATACAAATTGATATTATATACGATCTTACAAAACCAAAAAATAATCCAAAAATTGCATCTAGAGTACCAAGACCTGTATATTTTACAGCTTTGCTTATTCCCTTGCTAATAAGTAAAACTAAAAAAATAACTATAATGAATATAGATACTCCTAAAATCAAATCTAAAATATATTCATTGTCAATTACCCCTTTAAGATATGGTTTTGCTTTAGGAAAAATAATCAATGTAATTATATAAGCAAATAACCATTTGGACATTGCTAAGATACTTAAAACAAATCCTTTTCTGTAGCATTTGATTATTGATAAAATTGTAATTACTTTACAAAATTATGATTTATATAATTCTTCAATTAGATCAATCATCTAATTATTTTCAAATGGTTTGATCTTTAAAATTAAAGCAGGCATCAGTGTTAAAACTGAAATCATTGCTAATAACATTGCTAAACCTGTGAATATACCAAAAAGTATCGTAGGTATGAATTTAGATAAAACCAATATAGAAAAACCAAAGACAATAGTAATTGATGTATTTAAAATTGCTCTTCCAACTGTTGCATGACATGATTTAATTGTTTTTGAATAGTCATTTAGACTATGGAACTCTTCCTTAAATCTGTAAATATAATGTATACTATTGTCTACTGCTATTCCTATTGTAATAGCAGCGATGGTTATGGTCATCATATCTAAAGGAATGTTAAGTAGCCCAATAATCCCTAGGATAAAAAAAGCTGCGATAAAATTTGGCACCACTCCTATAAGTGATAATTTTATGTTTCTAAAAAGAATTAAAAACATAACAAAAATACCTATCATGACTAAACCTAGAGTAAGAATTTGAGATTTAAAAAGACTTTGAAGTAGATTGTTGAATAAAATTAAAACTCCCGCTAATTTAAATTCTGTTTCTTTCAACCCAATTTCATTTTTTAAGTCATATCTTATCTTTTTTATTAAATCATTTCTTCTCAAGTTTTCCTGAGAGTCTATTATTCTTAAATTAATTCTAGCTTCGTTATCATTTACTGAGATATAAGGATCTATTATTTCTTTTTTTATATTATTTGGAATTTTTGAGTAAAGAACTCCCATTTCTAAGGTTCCCAAAGGTTTATTGTTATTAAGTTGAGTTGCAACATCTATAATTGACGAGAATGATAAAACTTTACCAACTTGAGGCAAACCATCTAAATAATTATGTACTTCAGAAATTTTATCAATTTTATCTTTTGTGAACCAGTATTTTTCATCATTATCTTCAGTCTCATTATCCCAGTCATCAAATTCATCTTCTTCTTTATTTACAACTTTATTTTCTGTGGGAAATTTTAAAATTATTTCAAGAGGAGTAGTGCCCCCCAATTTTTCGTCTATTAATTTCATTCCTTTATAAATTTCAGTATTTTTACTAAAATAATTAATAAAACTATTTTCAACCTCTAACCGACTTATTCCTACTAAACTTAAGATAATTACTAAACCAGTAATTAAAAAAATTGAAATTTGGTTATTTATTGAAATTTTGGAAAAAAAAGATGTGATCATGGAATCTTTATTTTCTTTAAGAGAAATATTTTCTTTTGGAACAAAGTTGAGCAAAGTTGGCAGTAATGTAAATGTTATTATGAACGAAGTTATAAGTCCAAAAGTCATCATCCATCCAAAATCAATTATAGGTTTTATTTCACTAAATATTAAAGAAAGAAAAGCGATAATTGTTGTTAAGACTGTATATAAAATTGGCCAAAACATTTTCTTTGTTGTATCAGTAATTAGCTCAAAGATACTTTTATTAGGAAATTTTTCTTTAAGTTGTAAAAATCTTGTACTCATATGAATATTCATAGCCATAGTTAAAATTAACATCAGTGCAATGAAGTTCGAAGAAATTACAGTGACTTTCCATCCTAATAAACCAAGTAATCCCATCATGATTATTACAGAAAAAAAACAGCTACTTATGGGTACAATAACCCAAATAGCTTTTCTAAAAACAAACCACAGCGTAGCAACTATGAAAAAAAAAACACCTAATCCAAATACAATTATGTCACTTTTAATAAAAGTCATCATATCATCAGCAATCATTGGTATTCCACCTAAGTGTATTTTGCCAATATCTTCATAACTACTTATTACATCCCTAATCTCTACAATATTTTTATGATTTTGTTTTTTAATTTGATCCTTAAATTCTTGTATCTTTTTTTTTGATTTCTTGTCAATATCATTTAATGGAGCATTTTTTTTTATGTAAACAATAATTCCACTTGTTTTACCATCTTCACTTATTACAAAGTTTCTAAAAACTGGACTGCTTATAATTTCTTCAAAACCTCTTTCTTTATCAACATTTTCGTCTTTAAGAGTTTTAAAATTTTGTATTCTTTCCTGAAGTGGAGCATCAGAGTTATCTAAAAGAGGTACATCTAACAATGTAACAACACTATGAACCCAATCTAAACTTTGAATTTTGTACTTTAGACTTAAAAGGTTATTTATTGACGACTCAGAAACCATATTTTCATTCGGAGTGTATGTCAGTATTAAAAATTCCTTAGAACCATATCTATCTGATATTTTTTTGAGATATTCAAGATCGGGATCACCTTCAATCAATAAAGTTTCAGACGAGGCATCTAGTCTAAAGTCTTTTGAATAAAATCCGAAACTTAGTAAAGCTAAGATTAAAATTATAAAAACAGATTTTGGATTTTGAAGTATAATTTTTTGGTAAAATTTTGAAGACATTTTACCCTTTTATATTGGAATTTAGTTATTTTGTAGATCTTTAAATTTGGTAAACATTTCCTCAAATTCTAAGGTAATATTACCTGTTGGACCGTGTCTTTGTTTGCTGATAATTAGTTCTGCTAAATGTGACACTTCATTCATTTTGGCTTGCCATTCAGCATGTTCAACAGTGGCAGGACGAGGTTCTTTGGACTTTAAATAATAAGATTGCCTATATACAAACATAACAACATCTGCATCTTGTTCTATAGATCCAGATTCTCTCAGATCAGATAATTGAGGTTTTTTATCATCTCTTTGTTCAACTGCTCTTGATAATTGAGATAGAGCCACAACAGGTATTGAAAGCTCTTTAGCTATTGCTTTAAGACCTTGGGTTATTTCAGAAATTTCCTGTACTCTTCCATCTTTGTTATTAAATGTGCCTTTCATTAGCTGAATATAATCAACTAGGATCATGTCCAATCCAAACAATCTTTTAATTCTTCTAGCTCTGTTGCTTAATGCCGCTATACTTATTGCAGGAGTTTCATCGATATATAAAGGTAACTCAGATATATTTTTTGATGTTTCTAAAAATTTATCAAATTGTTCATCAGAAATTTTTCCACGTCTAATATCATTAGACTTAATTCTTGATTGTTCTGCTAATATTCTTGTTGATAATTGTTCTGACGACATTTCTAAAGAAAAAAAGGCTATTGAGGATTTTCTTCCATTATTTTGAATTTTTTGTGCAGCATTAAATGCAATATTTGTAGCAAGTGCAGTTTTACCCATACCAGGTCTCCCAGCAATAATGATGAGATCAGATTGATGTAGACCTCCAAGTCTATCATCTAAATCTCTTAGACCTGTAGGAACTCCAACTATTCCTTCCTCATTTTTGTAAGCTGCTGAAGCCATTTCTATAGTTTGTTTCATAGCTTCATCAAATTTAATCAAAGAAGAATTAAACGATCCTCTTTCCGCTAAATCAAATAAAAGTTTCTCTGAATTTTCGATAATAGTTTGCCCATTAGTTTCAAAATCATTTAATTTTGCAGTATCTATGGTTTGTTCGGAAATTTTAATTAATTCTCTTCTAACAAACATGTCATAAATTATTTTCGAATATTCTATTGCTTGTCTAGTAGAGGTGGAAAATTTAGTAATTTTTACCAAATATTCAGGAATATCTATATCATCTTTTTCATCTTTAAAATAATTTTTTAAAGTAATTGGGTTGGCTAACATTCCTTTATAAATTAGACTTTCAATTGAGTTGAATATTTTTTGGTGCATTGGATCATAAAAATTTTGATAAGAGATAATAGTATTTATCTCATCAAAAATTTCATTTGATACCAATATTGATCCAATCACAGATTGTTCTGCCTCTATATTATTTGGTAATTCTTTAAAATTATTTTTTACTAAGTTTAAATTACTTTCCATACACACAATTTATATGAAAAACTTATTGGGAGAAATTAAAAAAAAAGGTTGGGGAAAAAATTGTATAATTACTGAATATTCTCAGATGTTTGAACGTCTATTATTATTTCAGCATCAATTTCTGAATGTAATGAGATTTTGACATTAAATTTTCCTATCGTTTTTATTTCTTTAATTGGTTGTATCAGCGATGGTTTTATATCCAACTTATCCTTTTCTAAAATTAATTTTGAAATTTCTGTTGGTTTGACAGATCCATACAGTTCGTTATTTTCTGTGCTTAATTTTTTAATTTTGTATTCTTTTTTGTTAATTTTTTCAAAAACTTTTTTTGCTTCTTTTTTTTTATCGTTATCTTTTTTAGAAAGATCAGATTTAATCTTTTCTACTCGAGAGATATTTTCTTTAGAGGCGTATAAAGCTTTATTCTTTGAAATTAAGAAATTTCTTGCAAAACCCCTTTTGACATCTATTATTTCTCCAATAGATCCAATCTTTTTAAGGTTTTCTAACAAAATAACTTTCATTTATAGTAAGGCTAAATTTCTTGCTCTTTTAATTGATAAAGACAACTCTCGTTGTTTTTTTTGACTTACATTGGTTATTCTAGATGGCAAAATTTTTCCATTCTCTGAAACATATTTTTTTAAAAGTTTAATATTTTTATAGTCTATTTCTGGAGCACCTTTTACTGAAAGTGGACAGGTCTTTTTAAACTTGTATTTGTTAGGTTGAAATATACTTAACTTAGCAAAGTTACTTTGATTGTTTCTTTTATTATTTCTAGTTTTTTTTGGCATTGTTAATTTTTCTTAACTTCTTTTTTTTCACTTTCATCTTTTTTTGAAAAATAATTTGTATTTAGGTCGAATTTTTTTACTCTCACCGTTAAATATCTCAATAATTTTTTATCTAGAAGTTCGTTTTTTTCGAGTTCTTCAATGACTTTTCCAGTACCTTTAAATTTAAAATGAATATAGCTCCCTTTTTTATTTTTTTTTATAAGATAGGAAAGATTTAATAAGCCCCAGTTTTCTGTTTTAACTATTTCGCCGTCATTTTTTTCAACAATTTTAGAATATTTTTCTGTTAATTGCTTAATTTCACCTGGAGACGTATCTTGTCTTGCTATAATTGTATGCTCGTATAAATTCATCTAAATTTTTTGATAAAAATTGAGGATATACTATTATAAAACTTCAATTACAACATTAATTTGGATAAAAAATAGGTTTTTTAGGATGTTTTCAGTAATTTTTCCTGGCCAAGGTTCACAATCACTAGGTATGGGTAAGGAGTTTTATGACAACTTCGAGCAAGTTAAAAAACTATTTAATGAAGCTGATGATGTATTAGACATTCCACTATCAAAATTTATTTTAGAAGGCCCAAAAGATAAGCTCGATTTAACAGTAAATACACAGCCAGCAATATTCTTAATTAGTTTTTCAATATTTCATGTAATAAAAAATGAGTTTAATATTGATCTACATAAAGCAAAATATTTTGCTGGTCACTCTTTAGGAGAATATTCTGCTTTATCATGTGCTGATGGTTTAAGTTTTGTAGAGACAATTCAATTATTAAAGAAAAGAGGTAATGCTATGCAAAATGCAGTTTCGCAAGGTGAGGGCGGTATGATAGCTGTACTTGGGTCAACAGTTCAGAATATTGAAGAAATAATAAAAAAAAAAAAAGATGAATTTGCTATCGAAATTGCAAATGATAATTCCAATGGACAAATAGTTTTAAGTGGAAAAAATAAAGACCTAGATAAAATTAGTAATTTTTTGCGAGAAAAAAATATTAAAAATGTTAAACTAGCTGTAAGCGCACCATTTCATTGTAAATTAATGTCTAATGCAACCGAAATTATGAAAACTTTTATAGAAATTGGACCTGGTAAAGTTTTGTCTGGGCTTATAAAAAGAATAGATAAAAACGTAAAAATTCGTACAATTAATTGTATTGATGATATAAAAAATTTAAAAGATGAATGATTTAAAAAATAAGAATATAATAGTTACAGGTGCATCTGGAGGAATAGGAAATTCAATAGTAAAAAAATTGTATGAGAATGGTGCTAATATCTTAGCTTCAGGAACTAAAGTTGACAAACTTGAAGAATTAAAATCAAATTTTGAAAAAATTAAAATTTTAAAGTTTGATATTTCTGAGAGTGATAAAATCGAAAAATTTATTGATGACGCAACTAATGAGTTAGGAGGAAATTTAAATTGTTTAGTAAATAATGCTGGAATTACAAAAGATAATTTAGCAATCAGGATGAGTTTAGATGAGTGGAATAATGTTATAAACTTAAATTTAACTTCAACATTTTTGTGTAGCAAATTTGGAATTAAAAAGATGTTAAAAAATAAATCTGGTAAAATTATTAATATCACATCAGTTGTCGGCCATACAGGAAATTTAGGGCAATCTAATTATACTGCATCAAAAGCTGCTATAGTTGCAATGTCAAAAAGTTTAGCAATTGAATATGCAAAAAAAAATATAAATATTAATTGCATATCACCAGGATTTATTGAAACAGCAATGACAAATAAGATTGATGAAAAGTTTAAAGAGGTTATTATATCTAAAATTCCTTCTGCGAGGCTTGGACAACCTGAAGATATTGCAAATGCTGTTCTTTTTTTAGCCTCCAATCAATCAAATTATATTAACGGTGAAACACTTCATGTTAATGGAGGTATGTATATGGCTTGACAAAATAGGTAATTAAACTATTAAGAATTTAAATTAAAATAATAAGGATTTTTATGTCAGAAGATATATCTAGCAAAGTAAAAAAAATAGTTGCTGATCACTTGGGTATAGACGAAGCTAAGGTATCAAAAATTTTAACAGTTGGTGACGCAGTAAAATTTATAGAAAGTAAAAGCAACTAGTTTTTAATGCCACAAAAAGAGGGTGGGATAATGGTCATATTATCATCCCCATCTGGGGCTGGTAAAACTACCCTTGTAAAACTTCTATCTAAAAAAAATAACTTTTATATTTCAATCTCACACACTACAAGAAAACCTAGACCTAATGAGGTTAATGGCGAAGACTATTTTTTTGTATCTGATGAAGAATTTAAAAGATTAATAAAAAATCAGGAATTTTTAGAATACGCAAAAGTTTTTGAAAATTATTATGGAACATCGCGAACTTCAGTAGTCCAAAATTTAGAGAAAAATCAAAATGTAATATTTGATATTGATTGGCAAGGGGCAGATCAGATTAAGAATAAAAAAATGGATTACAAACTCATAACATTTTTTATTTTACCACCTAGTAAAGAAATATTATTTGAAAGACTTTCTAATAGAGATATGAAAGATAAGTTGATAGCAGATGAGAGAATGAAGCAATTTGACAAAGACGTTTTACATTGGATTAACTATGACTATGTAGTCATAAACGATAATTTAGATGATTGTTTTTCTAAAATTCAAAAATTAATTAATGCAGAAGTTAATAATGATTCAAAAGATTATGATAAAGATTTTATAAAAAATCATGTTGAAAAATTAACTTCTTAAGTCCTCTAATTCTTTTGCTAACATATAATAAGTTTGGTAATCTAAATTTTGAGGTCTGAGATCTAAATTTAGATTAAGTTTTTTAATGATTTGATCAGAATTGCTAAAAAGTTTGTTAAGTGGTTTTTTTATTTTTTTTCTTTTTTGATTAAAAAAAATTCTTGTTACATTTTCTATAGACTCAGAATGTTTTAACTTAAAAAAACTTATTTTGGGTGTAAATAAAAGAAGAGTGCTATCAACTTTTGGTTTAGGTTTAAATGATGAGGGTTTAATATCAATTATCTTTTTTATATTTAATCTCCAATTAGAAATTATTGATAATCTACCATAACTTGCAGTATTAAAATTACCAATAATCCTATCTGCAACCTCTTTTTGAAATAATAATATTAGTTTATCAAACCATAAATTTGAATTTAGATTTAATATCCATTTTGTCAAAATTTCAGTTGAAATATTGTAAGGTAAATTACCAAAAACTGTTAATTTATCATCTGATAATTTGTCTTCAGAAACATTAAGAATATCATCGTTTATAAATGTAATTTTGTCAGTATATTTTTTTTTTAATAAATTTAAAAGATGAGTATCTTTTTCAACTAAAATCAATTTTTTTGGTTTTTTTTTGATGATTTCATTTGTTAAATTTCCAGTACCTGGACCAACCTCAAGAATATTCCTGTTATTTATATTTGCGCAAGTTAAAATTGTTTTAATTATTTCTTGATCAATCAAAAAATTTTGACCAAGACTTTTTTTTGGTTTTATTTTCACTATTTTCTATTTAAAAATTTTATAGCATAAATTAAACTTTGAGGATCTGATTCATTTTTACCTATCATTTTGTTATTAGGTCCGTGATCAGGTGATATTCTTAAAAATGGAAGTCCAAGAGTAATATTGATTGCATTAAATCCATATAAAGTTTTGATAGGTGTCAAAACTTGATCATGATACATACCAATAATTACATTAAACTTTTTTAAATTTTGACTTAAAAAAATTGTATCAGCAGGATATGGCCCTAGTATTTTAATACCTTTTTTTTTAAGTATTTTTATTGCTGGTTCAATAATTCTTTTTTCCTCACTTTCATTGAAGAAATTTTCACAATGAGGATTTAATCCAGTAATTGCAATTTTAGGTTTCAAGGAGAAATTTATCTTATAAAATTTGTCAATTATCAGAGATTTTGTTATTATATCTTTTTTAGTTATTTTATTAGACACTTTTTCAAGTGGCAAGTGAGTTGTAATTGGGCATACAGATAAATCTTTGTTAAAAATTAACATAGCATAATTATTTTGAATTTTAAATTTACTAGCAATAAATTCTGTGATTCCCAGAAATTTTTTTTTTAAAAAAAATTTTTTTGAGATAGGACCGTTGATAAACCCTGAAACTTTATTCTTTTTAATTATATTAAAAGCTTTATTAAAACATTCACTGATATATTTATTAGATCTTGAGGAAATAGGCTCAAAAAATTTTGTAAAATTATAATTTATATTAATTATATTAATTTTATCTAATTTTACATTCTTCAATGAATTATTTCTTAACTCGATTTGATTTATTTTTATTTTGTATCTTAATTTTTTCAACTGTAAACAAATAAGCTTGTAAGAGCCTATTAAGATTATAGGTTTTTTGCTTCGATATTTTTTAAAAGACTTTGCCAATAATTCAGAAAAAACACTATTAGGTTCACCACAAAGTATTATTATAGGTTTAGAATTCATTTATTTGTGTGTTTAATTTAATCTTATTAAAATAAATTTGTGAAAAATTTTGATATTGTTTATCTTTTTCCATTTGAATTATTTCTTTTACAATTTTGTTTTCATCAAATTCTTCGTTGATAACGTCTTTTTGATTCACTTTGATAATTAAATAATTATTATTAATATATATTGGTTTACTAAATTCATTCACTTTTAATTTTTGAATTTCTTTCTTGATGGTTTTTGATATTTGATTTTCTTTTATTTTACCAATCTTACCTCCAAGTTTTGATGTATCAGAAATACTGAATTTAGTTGCAGCAGTTTCAAATCCATAACTATTAATTGTTTTAGTTATTTTATTTAATTTTTCATTAAACTCTTTTTCATTTTGTGGAGCCAAAACAATTTCTGATAAATCATATTCAACAATTTCTTTATAATTTGCTTTTTCATTTTTTACATTTTGCCTAATCTTATTTTCATCAACATTAATTTGATTTTGAAATTTTCTCGTAATCAATTGATTCCATAAAATTTCAATTTTTAACTTTTCCTTTACTTCATCGATTGTTAAATCAAAATTGTATAAATAGTTCTCAAACTCGAGTAAATTATTCAAATTTAGGTTAGAATAAAGATTTTTTAATATTTTTTGTATTAATGTATTGTTTTCATACTTTTCTATCAAAAAAAATTTTTTAATTTCAATTAATTTAATTCTTTCTCTTATCAACGACTCTTTAGCGATTTCAATAATTTCATTTTTATCAAGATCTTTTAATTTTGTGTTTAATGATATCAGATAATTCAATTCATTATTTATATCTATATTAGTTATCAGTGAATTGTCTATTTTGTATACGATTTGAATTTTTTGTGAGGCAACTACATTATATGATAAAAAAAGTATATTTAAGAATATAATTAAAAAACTTACAAGTTTATTCATTTAAATTTTATTTATTAATTCCAGGTAAATTTATACTATTTCCAATAGGCATAATTGTAATTGAAAAAAATAATCTTTCCTCAGGCTGTAAAGATCCATCCGTATAATAATCTTTATTATATTCTACTGCAGCAGTTAAGCAATCCATTTTGTATTCATAAATTAAATCATAATATTCTGTTA
>LULK01001256.1_pt1 | contig 12731 bp, 9 predicted proteins | sample 728181 | NCBI WGS metagenome assembly LULK01 (sample SAMN03860291, study PRJNA289734) | marine metagenome | biome: seawater column; feature: ocean; material: water; isolation source: Red Sea water column Station 169 - depth 10m | place: Saudi Arabia: Red Sea | collected 2011-10-15 | depth 10 m | reverse complement strand
CGACCTCGTCGTCGGTGCGCCACGGGTCGTGGTGGAAGAGCACCAGGGTGCGCACCCCCGCCTCGACGGCCAGCTCGACGTCGTACTCCACGCTGGCGTGGCCGAGGAAGGCGACGTCGGGGAACTGGGCGGCCAGGTGCTGGGCGTCGGTGATCAGCAGGTCGACGCCGTCGGCGAGCGCGAGGGCGGACTCGTGCCGCTCCCCCAGCCCGTCGGAGCCGGGCCCCAGGCTGGTCGGGCTGTGGTCGGAGAGGTAGGCGATCGAGCCGGTGCCGTCGGAGACGCGGTAGCCGAAGGTGCGCCCGCCCTTGTGCGGGATCTGGCGAGCCAGCACCTCGAAGCCCTCGAGCGCGCGGGTGCCCTCGGCGATCTCCGCGAAGGTCCATCCCCCGCCGAGCTCGCGAGGCTCGACCGGGAAGTGCGGAGGCGAGAAGCACCGTGCCAGCGTCGCGTGCGCGTCGCCCGGGCGACCGGCCACCTGCTCGGGCAGGAGCACGTCGACGCGGCTGCCGTGCGCGGTGCCGGCCGTCGGGTGCCACGGCGACGCACGAGGTGTGCCCGCCGTACCGCACGAAGTCGGGGCCCGGGGCCGGGGTGGAGCCCCGCACCCCGCAGAACGTGACCCTCATGGGGCGCCCTCGACCGGCTCGGACTGCGCTGTCACGAGGACATCAGACCACGAGCGTGGGCTGCGAGGACGGCGATCACCACCGGTGCGTCCTGCACGTCGCCGGCCAGCACCGCGGCGAGCAGCTCGGCGAAGGGCACCCAGCCGGTGCGCATGTGCGCCTCCTCGTGCTCGGGCTCGAAGCCGTGCCGACCCACGTGCCGCAGACCGCGCGCGAGGTAGATGTGGGCGACCTCGGCCGAGATGCCCGGCGAGGCGTACGTCGTCGCGAGGTGGGTCCACTCCTCGGCCTCGTGCCCGGCCTCCTCGACGAGCTCGCGCCGCGCGGCGTCCAGCGGCGACTCGTCAGGACCGCCGTCCAGCAGCCCGGCCGGGATCTCGACGAAGGTTCGCTGCGTGGCGTGGCGGTACTGCCACAGGCACAGGACCCGCCCGTCGTCGTCGACGGCGAGCACGATCGCGGCCCCGGGGTGCTCGAGCACCAGGCGGCGGAACGGCTCGCCCGACCCGTCGGGCACGGTGATGCGGTCCTCGCGGAGCGCCACGACCCACTCGTCGCGGTGCAGGTCGCGGCTCTCGACGACCGGCCAGGAGCCGGGCTCGTCGCGCAGCGGCGGGTGGCTGGAGGAGGTCACTCGTCGTCGGCGGGCTCGCGCCGCAGGCCCTTCTCGTCGATCGGGAAGCGCAGCTCCCTCTGGCGCGCGATCGCGGCGCCGACCAGCCCCTTGAACAGCGGGTGCGGCCGGGTCGGACGCGAGCGCAGCTCGGGGTGGGCCTGGGTGGCGACGTAGTAGGGGTGCACCTCGCGCGGCAGCTCGACGTACTCGACCAGGGTGTCGTCGGGCGAGGTGCCGGAGAACACCAGGCCGGCCTCCTCCAGGCGGGGTCGGTAGGCGTTGTTGACCTCGTAGCGGTGCCGGTGCCGCTCGGAGACGACCTCGTCGCCGTAGACCTCGCGCACGATCGAGCCGGCCTTGAGGTGGGCGGGGTACATCCCCAGGCGCATGGTCCCGCCGAGGTCCCCGGCTCCCTCCACGAACTCCTTCTGCTCGGCCATCGTCGCGATGACCGGCTCGGGGGTCTCGGGGTCGAACTCGGTCGACCCGGCCTTCTCCAGCCCGAGCATCGTGCGGGAGTACTCGATGACCATGCACTGCAGGCCCAGGCACAGCCCGAGCGTGGGGATGCCGTGGGTGCGGGCGTAGGTCAGTGCGCCGAGCTTGCCCTCCAGGCCCCGGATGCCGAAGCCGCCGGGGACGCAGACGGCGTCGACGTCCTGGAGCCTCTTGGCCGCGCCGGCCTGGGTGGCGCACTCGTCGGAGGGGATCCACTCAAGGTTGACCTTGGCGTGGTGGGCGAAGCCGCCGGCCCGCAGGGCCTCGGCGACCGAGAGGTAGGCGTCGGGCAGGTCGACGTACTTGCCGACCAGCGCGATCGTCACCTCCTCCTCGGGGTGGTGGACCCGGCGCAGCAGGTCGTCCCACTCGCGCCAGTCGACGTCCCGGAAGGGCAGGTCGAGCTTGCGCACCACGTAGGCGTCGAGGCCCTCCCGGTGCAGCACCTTGGGGATGTCGTAGATCGACGGCGCGTCGGCAGCGGTGACGACGGCCTCGCGGTCGACGTCGCACATGTCGGCGATCTTGCGCTTGATGCCCTCGGGCAGCTCGCGGTCCGCGCGGCACACGACGGCGTCGGGCTGGATGCCGACCTGGCGCAGGGCTGCGACCGAGTGCTGGGTCGGCTTGGTCTTCAGCTCCTTGGAGGGGCCGATGTAGGGCACCAGGGAGACGTGGACGAAGAAGACGTTGTCGCGGCCGATCGTCTGACGGACCTGGCGGGCGGCCTCCAGGAACGGGAGCGACTCGATGTCGCCCACGGTCCCGCCGATCTCGGTGATGACGACGTCCACGTCGTCGCCGTGCATGGCGAGGATGCGCTCGCAGATCTCCCCGGTGATGTGCGGGATCACCTGCACGGTCTCACCGAGGTAGTCGCCGCGACGCTCCTTGGCGATCACGTTGGAGTAGACCTGACCGGTCGTGACGTTGGCGCGACCGGAGAGGTCGGCGTCGAGGAACCGCTCGTAGTGACCGATGTCCAGGTCGGTCTCGGCGCCGTCGTTGGTGACGAAGACCTCGCCGTGCTGGAACGGGTTCATCGTCCCGGGGTCCACGTTGAGGTACGGGTCGAGCTTCTGCATCGTCACCGAGAGCCCGCGGGAGCGGAGAAGGCGCCCCAAGCTGGAGGCAGTGAGACCCTTCCCGAGCGAGGAGGCGACGCCTCCGGTCACGAACACGTGCTTGGTCGGGCCTGAGTTCCTCACGGGATTCCATCCTAGGGCATGACCTGCCGTGCTCAGGACTCAGGCGCGCGCGGTCCTCGCCACCTCGAGGAGCTCCCGCGCATGGGCCAGCGCGGTGTCCGAGCCGGTCAGGCCGGCCATCATCCGCGACAGCTCGTGCTCGCGCTCCTCCTCGCCGAGCAGCGTGAGTCCCGAGCTGGTGATCGTGCCGTCGTGGGACTTGCGCACCACGACGTGCCGGTCGGCGTACGCCGCGACCTGGGGCAGGTGGGTGACGACCAGCACCTGCGAGGTTCGGGCGAGCTCGGCGAGCCGACGACCGACCTCGACCGCGGCCGCTCCACCGACGCCGGCGTCGACCTCGTCGAAGACGAACGTGGGCACCGGGCTGGTGCCGGCGAGCGCGACCTCGACGGCGAGCATCACGCGCGAGAGCTCACCACCGGAGGCTCCCTTGTCGAGCGGGCGCGGGTCCGAGCCGGTGTTGGCCGCCAGCAGGAGCTCGACCTCGTCGATGCCGCTGGGCGCGAAGCGGACCCACCGCTCCCCGACCTGCAACGGCACGCCGGGGGCGTCCGCGTCCTGAGGCGCGTCGGTCTCGTGCTGACGGACCGCCACCGACAGGGTTGCGTGCGGCATCGCCAGCAGGGTCAGCTCGTCGCTGACCTGCTCACCCAGGCGACGTGCCGCGTCGGTGCGCAGGTCACTGAGAACGGTGGCCGCGGCCGCGAGCTCGGTGCGCAGCCGGGCACGGTCGGCGCGCAGGGCCTCGACCCGCTCGTCGGAGCCGTCGAGCTCGAGCAGCCGCGCGGCCGAGCGCTCGGCCCACTCCAGCACCTCCTCGAGCGTCTCGCCGTACTTCCGGGTCAGCTTGGTCAGGTCGGCGCGACGCTCCGAGACCGCCGCCAGGCGCGCAGGATCGGTGTCGATCCCCGATGCGTACGACGCCACGTCGGTCGCCAGGTCGGCGAGGACGTAGCCGAGCTCGGCGGCCCGGTCGGCCAGCGCGGCTGCCTCCGGGTCGTGGTCACGCACGCCGTCCAGGAGCGTGCGCGCCGCCCCGACGGTGCCCATCGCGTCGGGACCGCCCTGCTCGCTCGACAGGGCCTCCCGTGCCTGCTCTGCGGCCGCACGGAGGGTGTCGGCGAACCCCAGGCGGGTCTCCTCGGCTGCGAGCTGGTCCTCCTCACCGGCCTGCGGGGCGACGGCCTCAACCTCCTCGAGGCCCAGCCGCAGCAGGTCGGCCTCCCGGGCGCGCTCGCGGGCGTGGGTGACGACGTCGCTCAGCTCCTCCTCGACGGCGCGCAGCCGGTCGAAGAGCTGGCGGTACGCCGCGGCCGCCTCGGCCAGCGGCTCCCCGCCGAACCGGTCGAGGGCGTCGCGCTGGGCACGGGGCCGCAGCAACCGGTGCTGGTCGGACTGGCCGTGCACCGCCACCAACGGCTCGCTGACCCCGGACAGGGTCGCCACCGGCACGGACGCCCCGCCCACGAAGGCACGCGAGCGCCCCTCGGCGGAGACGTTGCGGGCGAGCACGACCCGTCCGTCCTCGACGGTGCCGCCGGCCTCCTCGACGCCGTCGACGAGCTCAGGCAGGTCGTCGGTGACCACGACCCCCTCGACACGTGCCGTGCGGGCCCCTGTGCGGACCGCTCCGCTGTCGGCGCGGCCACCCAGCAGCAGGCCGAGGGCGGTGACCACCATCGTCTTGCCGGCACCGGTCTCACCGGTGATGACCGTGAGCCCGGGTCCCAGCTCGAGGGTGGAGGAGTCGATGACCCCCAGGCTCTGGATCCTGATCTCCTCGATCATGGCGCCTCGCTCCGACGCCGGCGCTCGGCCGAGCCGCGCCACCCCTCGACCGGCAGCCCGAACTTGGCGACCAGCCGGTCGGTGAACGGCGCCTCGTGCAGACGCACCAGGCGCACCGGACGCTCGCCGCGGCGTACCTCGATCCGGGCGCCGGGCGGCAGGTCCACCGCCCGCCGGCCATCGGCCCACAGCACGCCCGACCCCTCGGTGTTGGCCAGCACCTCGACCGCCATCACGGAGGTGGGTGCGACCACGAGGGGGCGGGCGAACAGCGCGTGCGCCGAGATGGGCACGAGCAGCAGGGCGTCGACCTGGGGCCAGACGATCGGTCCGCCGGCGCTGAAGTTGTAGGCGGTCGACCCGGTCGGGGTCGAGCACACGACGCCGTCGCAGCCCCACCGTGACAGCGGGCGACCGTCGACCTCGACGACCACCTCGAGCATCCGCTCACGCGCGGCCTTCTCCACGCTGGCCTCGTTGAGGGCGAACGTGGACGTCACGACCTCGCCGTCGCGGACGACCCGCACGTCCAGGGTGGTGCGCTCCTCGATCGCGTAGCGACCCGACGCGACCGCCTCGATCGTGCTCTCGACGTCGTCGTGCTCCGCCTCGGCCAGGAAGCCGACGTGCCCCAGGTTGACCCCCAGCAGCGGGGTGCCGGTGGCGTGGGTCACCTCGGCGGCGCGCAGGATCGAGCCGTCCCCGCCGAGGACCAGGGCCAGCTCGCAGTCGACGCCGGCCTGGTCGCCCTCGGCGGCAGGCTCCACCCGGATCTCGGGGTCGTCCGCGCTGATGCCCAGGTCGGCCATCTCGCCCGGAGGCATCCGCACCACGATGCCGTGCGCCGACAGCGCCCGGCAGCAGGCCAGCGCGACCTCGCAGGCGTCCTCGCGCCCCGTGTGGGTCAGCAGCAGCACACGACGGGTCACGGCTCCACCCTCTCACCCGCCGACGTCGCGGCCGCGGCGAGCGGGTCGTCTCCCCGGACCAGCGCCTCGACCTGCTCAGCGGTCACGGTGGCCGGCCCCCGGCGCAGCCACAGGAAGAACTCCACGTTGCCCGAGGGGCCGGGCAACGGGCTCGTCGTCGCGGCCACCGCTCCCCAGCCGCGGCGGGCAGCGGCGTCGGCCACGCCCAGCACCGCCTCGGCGCGCAGCGACGGCTCCCGCACGACGCCGCCCTTGCCCACCCGGTCCTTGCCCACCTCGAACTGCGGCTTGACCATCAGCGCCAGGTCCCCGTCTGGACGGGTGACGCCGATCAGCGCGTCGAGCACCAGCGAGAGCGAGATGAAGGAAAGGTCTCCCACCACCACCTCGACCGGGTCGCCCACGACCTCGAGGTCGAGCTCGCGGATGTTGGTGCGGTCGTGGACCACGACCCGCTCGTCGCTCTGCAGCGACCAGGCCAGCTGTCCGTAGCCGACGTCGACCGCGAGCACGCGCGACGCACCCCTGCGCAGCAGCACGTCGGTGAAGCCCCCGGTGGATGCCCCGGCGTCCAGGCAGCGACGCCCGTCCACCGTCAGACCGAGCGTGGCGAACGCGTCCAGCGCCCCGGCGAGCTTGTGACCGCCGCGCGAGACGTAGTCGGGACGGTCGACGTCCTCGCGCACGACGATGGCCACGTCGGTGGTGACCCCGGTCGCGGGCTTGCGGGCCGGTGCGCCGGAGACGGTGACGCGGCCCGCGGCCACCAGCTCACTGGCGTGCTCGCGGGAGCGGGCGAGACCTCGGCGGACCAGCTCCTGGTCCAGCCGCAGTCGGCGAGGCGGCACCCCGCTCAGCCCTCCTCGTGCTGAGGGAAGGGCTGGGGGGAGGCCTGCGGGTCCGCGTCGAGCGCGCGGCGCAGACGTTCCTGAGCCGCCGTGAACACCGCCGCGTGCTCGGCGAGCGGGCGATCGGCCAGCGCCTCCACCGACTCGATGACGGCGTCGACCGACGCCACCCCCGTGCGCACCTGCTCGTCCATGTGGCGAGGCTATCGCGCGGCGCCGACGTCGTCCGCGGGCGGATGCACGGCCGCCACGTCGACCACGTCGCCCACCTCGTCCAGGTGCGTCCACGCCGCAGAGACCGCTGCCCGCCACCAGTCGTCGGGCGTGCCCTTCCCGACGACCCGCAGCGCGCCGTCCACCACCTCCGCGCTCCAGCCACCGCACTCCCAGGCGCCACCGTCCCGGTGGACCTGCGGGTGCGGGCGGAGCAGTCCGGACAGGTCGGCTGCCAGGTACGTCGGTCGCTCCTCGCGACGCGCGGCGACCAGCTCGCCGAGACCACTGACCCCGGTGCGCACCAGCAGCGACGGGATGCCGAGGACCACCGACCCCTCGATGTCGGTGTCGAGCCGGTCCCCCACCATCAGCGGACGCTCACCACCCACCCGCCTGATCGTCTCCTCGAGCAGCGGGCGCTCCGGCTTGCCTGCCACGACCGGGTCGACGCCGGTGAACCGGCGCAACGTCTCCACCAGCACCCCGTGGCCGGGGGCGGTGCCGTAGGGGGTCGGGATCGACATGTCGGTGTTGGAGGCGACCCACCGCAGTCCGTCGCGGATGCGGACCGCCGCCCGCACCTCCAGTGCCTGCTCGAGGCCCGCGGCTCCCAGCAGCACGACCCGCGCTCCGCGGGGCAGGTCCTGCGCCAGCACCCTCGCCGCGGCCTGGGCCGAGGTGACGACGTCGGCGTCCCGGGCCGGTACGCCGAGCTCGGTGAGGTGACCGGCCACGGTCTCAGGCGTGCGCGAGGCGTTGTTGGTGATGAAGGCCGGGTGCATCCCCCGCTCCCGGGCGGCCGAGATCGAGGCCGCTGCGCCGGGCACCGCCGCACCCCCCACGTAGACGACACCGTCGAGGTCGAGCATCACCAGGTCGTGGACGGCGCACAGCTCCTGATCGCTCCAGCCCAGCACGCGCGCAGCCTACGATGGTCCGATGGACGAGTCCGACCCGGCCGTCGCTCCCCCACCGCTGGCGGGGCCGTTCCGCCTGCACACCTTCCGTCCACGTGGTCGTCCCGACGTCGGCACCCGCACCCTGTTCGTGCACGAGTGGACCTCCTCCGGATTCACCGTCCGCGGCCTCGTGGGGCTCCTCGACCTCAGCGGCGGCCCCTGCACCTCCCGCCAGGCCGTCGTCCTGCCGCACGAGCGTGTCCACGCCGACCAGGTCCAGCAGCTCGCCGGACGGATGGCCCGTGGCCGTGTCGACACGGCGCCCATCCTGCTGGCCCACCACGGGTCGGCGCCCCTGCGATCTCTGCTCGACGAGGTCTGTTCCGAGCCTCCCCGCCTGGTACGCATCCTGCGCGACCAACGTCACCGGGTGTGGGCCCTCGCCCGACCCAGCGAGCTCGACCTCGTGGCGGACGAGCTCTCGCGCACCAGCGCCCTGCTCGCGGACGGGCATCACCGATACGCAGCACACCTGCGACTGCACACCTCCGGCACGCGCGGAGCCGACCGCGCCCTCAGCGTCCTCGTCGACCACGACGACACTCCCCTGCACCTCGGTGCGATCCACCGGGTGGTTCCCGGCCGCGTCGTCGAGACCGCCCGCCGGCAGGGCTGGGGCGTCACGCCCACCGCGACCAGCAACCCCCTGCACGAGATGGCCCCCGGTCGCATCGTCGTCTGGGAGTCGGGCCGCACGCACGTCCTGACGCTCCCGCCCACCCCGGGACCACCGGGAGGATCGGGGTTGGTCACCACGGCCACCATGCCGGTGCTCGCACTGGACCGGATGTTGAGCGGACTGCCGCTCACGGAAACGGCCTACCACCACGAAGCCGACGCCGCGCTCTCGGAGGCTCGGCGCCGAGAGCGCAGCGCGATCCTGCTCCCCGCTCCCACGCTCGACGAGGTGCTCGCCGTCGTGCGCCAAGGCCGGTTGCTCCCGGAAAAGGCCACGTCCTTCCAGCCCAAGCCGCGTCCCGGCGTCCTCACCCGGCGGCTGCGCGACGTCTGAGCCGCGCCGTCGCGACCTCCACCTCGACCCGGCTCTGGGGCACCCCACCGGCGCGGAAGAAGCGCCGTCGCACCGAGCCGGTCACCTCGACCATGTCCCCCTCCCGCCACCCGCTCACGCTGCGTTGGACGCGCGGCGACCAGGCGCTGCACTCCAGGGTGTCGACCGTCTGTCGCGACGCCGCTCCCTCGGGTCGCCGCACGACCAGTCGGAAGAGCCACACGCAGTCCCCGCTGGGCAGCTGCTTCACCTCGGGATCGGCCGACACCCTCCCGACCAGCACCAGGTCGTTGCGATCGGCGGGCCGGTCATCGGTCCGCTGCTCGATCTCGGTCTTCTCACGTGCCATCTGCACCACCTCCGGGAGGCACTGTGCCCACGGCCGGCTGGCAGCAGTAGACGGCTTCCGCGGCCTGTGGACCGATCGACCTCAGCGCACTCCTGTGCATGACCAGGGGGCTGAGACCGGGAGCCGGGACGACGAGAGGGGCCCGGAGTCGCGGGTGTTGGGGGTGAAATGCGAGCAGCCCCGCCTCTGATGAGGCGGGGCTGCTGCAAAGTATGTCCGGCGGCGTCCTACTCTCCCACGACCTCGCGGTCGCAGTACCATCGGCGCTGAAAGGCTTAACTTCCGGGTTCGGGATGGGACCGGGTGTTTCCCTTTCGCTATGGCCGCCGTAACTCTGGCGACTCACCACAACCCCGGGGTGTGTGCCCCCACGTGCGGGTGGCGGGGTGTGGTGGTCAAATCTATGTGTGATTTGTGTGTGGACGCGAACACGTGTGCGCAGTGCAGTCTCACCATCGTCGTGACACATGTGTGTTTGTGTGTCTTGTTGAGTGAGTGTGGGACAAGCCCTCGGCCTATTAGTACCGGTCGGCTGGGCATTGCTGCTGTACACCTCCGGCCTATCAACCCAGTGTTCTGCTGGGGGCCTTACCCGGTTGTCCCGGTGGGAAACCTCATCTTGAAACGTGCTTCCCGCTTAGATGCATTCAGCGGTTATCACTTCCGAACGTAGCTAACCAGCCGTGCCCCTGGCGGGACAACTGGCACACCAGAGGTTCGTCCATCCCGGTCCTCTCGTACTAGGGACAGCCTTTCTCAAGTTTCCTGCGCGCGCGGCGGATAGGGACCGAACTGTCTCACGACGTTCTAAACCCAGCTCGCGTGCCGCTTTAATGGGCGAACAGCCCAACCCTTGGGACCTACTCCAGCCCCAGGATGCGACGAGCCGACATCGAGGTGCCAAACCATCCCGTCGATATGGACTCTTGGGGAAGATCAGCCTGTTATCCCCGGGGTACCTTTTATCCGTTGAGCGACCACGCTTCCACATGCCGTGGCCGGATCACTAGTTCCGACTTTCGTCCCTGCTCGACATGTCTGTCTCACAGTCAAGCTCCCTTGTGCACTTACACTCGCCACCTGATTGCCAACCAGGCTGAGGGAACCTTTGAGCGCCTCCGTTACCATTTAGGAGGCAACCGCCCCAGTTAAACTACCCATCAGGCACTGTCCCTGATCCGGATAACGGACCTAGGTTAGACATCTAGTACGACCAGAGTGGTATTTCAACGATGACTCCACAACCACTGGCGTGGCTGCTTCACAGTCTCCCACCTATCCTACACAAGCCGAACCAAACACCAATACCAAACTATAGTAAAGGTCCCGGGGTCTTTCCGTCCTGCCGCGCGTAACGAGCATCTTTACTCGTAGTGCAATTTCGCCGAGTCCACGGTTGAGACAGTGGGAAAGTCGTTACTCCATTCGTGCAGGTCGGAACTTACCCGACAAGGAATTTCGCTACCTTAGGATGGTTATAGTTACCACCGCCGTTTACTGGGGCTTAAATTCTCCGCTTCGAGATTGCTCTCTAACAGGTCCTCTTAACCTTCCAGCACCGGGCAGGAGTCAGTCCGTATACATCGTCTTACAACTTCGCACGGACCTGTGTTTTTAGTAAACAGTCGCTTTCCCCTGGTCTCTGCGGCCCTTCACGCTTCCCCAGCTAGTGGGTACACGATCCGGGCCCCCCTTCTCCCGAAGTTACGGGGGCATTTTGCCGAGTTCCTTAACCATGGTTCGCTCGATCGCCTTGGTATTCTCTACCTGATCACCTGAGTCGGTTTGGGGTACGGGCGGCGCGTAGCTCGCTAGAGGTTTTTCTCGACAGCATAGGATCACCCACTTCCCCCATACGGGGTCCCCATCACGTCTCAGGATCGTGCATGCGCACCGTCAGACGGATTTGCCTATCTGACTCCCTACACGCTTGGCCACAGACAACCATCGCTGTGGTTGGGCTACCTTCCTGCGTCACCCCATCGCTTGACTACTACCAGCTCGGGTCCCATGCTCCACCACCCCGCCTCACCCCGAAGGGATCGGTCATGGGTGGCTTCGGATGGTTAGCATCACCAGGTTCGTCATGGGCGCTACTTTGCCGGTACGGGAATATCAACCCGTTGTCCATCGACTACGCCTGTCGGCCTCGCCTTAGGTCCCGACTTACCCAGGGCAGATTAGCTTGACCCTGGAACCCTTGATCATTCGGCGGACGTGTTTCTCACACGTCATTCGCTACTCATGCCTGCATTCTCACTCGTGTCCCATCCACGACTCCATCACTGGGCCGCTTCACTCGGAACACGACGCTCCCCTACCCATCCGTACCCACGTTGGTGGTTGATGTACGAATGCCATAGCTTCGGCGGATGACTTGAGCCCCGCTACATTGTCGGCGCGGAATCACTTGACCAGTGAGCTATTACGCACTCTTTCAAGGGTGGCTGCTTCCAAGCCAACCTCCTGGTTGTCAATGCGACTCCACATCCTTTTCCACTTAGTCACCGCTTAGGGGCCTTAGCTGATGGTCTGGGCTGTTTCCCTCTCGACTACGGAGCTTATCCCCCGCAGTCTCACTGCTGCGCTCTCACTTACCGGCATTCGGAGTTTGGCTAACGTCAGTAACCTGGTAGGGCCCATCGGCTATCCAGTGCTCTACCTCCGGCAAGAAACACACAACGCTGCACCTAAATGCATTTCGGGGAGAACCAGCTATCACGAAGTTTGATTGGCCTTTCACCCCTATCCACAGGTCATCCCCTCAGTTTTCAACCTAAGTGGGTTCGGTCCTCCACGCGGTCTTACCCGCGCTTCAACCTGCCCATGGATAGATCACTTCGCTTCGGGTCTTGATCGTGCGACTAACACGCCCTATTCGGACTCGCTTTCGCTACGGCTGCCCCACACGGGTTAACCTCGCCACACAACGCAAACTCGCAGGCTCATTCTTCAAAAGGCACGCCGTCACCTCACCACGAGGGCTTAGCTCCGACGGATTGTAGGCACACGGTTTCAGGTACTATTTCACTCCCCGCCAGGGGTACTTTTCACCTTTCCCTCACGGTACTGGTCCGCTATCGGTCATCAAGGAGTATTTAGGCTTAACGGGTGGTCCCGCCAGATTCACACGGAATTTCAGGGGTTCCGTGTTACTTGGGATACCGCGACACAGGCACACACTTACACCTACGGGGCTATCACCCTCTACGGCGCCGCTTTCCAACGGACTTCGACTTCACGCGTACTTTCTTACTGTGCGACCTACCGGCAGATAGATCCACGCGGTCCCACAACCCCACACACACAACCCCTGCCGGGTATCACATGTGCATGGTTTAGCCTCATCCGATTTCGCTCGCCACTACTCTCGGAATCACTGTTGTTTTCTCTTCCTTCGGGTACTGAGATGTTTCACTTCCCCGAGTTCCCTCCACACACCCTATATATTCAGGCGCGGGTAACACGACATGACTCGTGCTGGGTTCCCCCATTCGGACACCCCCGGATCACAGCTCGTTTGCCAACTCCCCAGGGCTTATCGCAGGCTACTACGTCCTTCATCGGCTCTTGATGCCAAGGCATCCACCATGTGCCCTTCATAGCTTGTCTCACAAACACTCAACAAGAAACACAACTACAAAGAAACTACAGCTAACACACAAGACCAAGAACA
>LULK01001058.1_pt1 | contig 12742 bp, 13 predicted proteins | sample 728181 | NCBI WGS metagenome assembly LULK01 (sample SAMN03860291, study PRJNA289734) | marine metagenome | biome: seawater column; feature: ocean; material: water; isolation source: Red Sea water column Station 169 - depth 10m | place: Saudi Arabia: Red Sea | collected 2011-10-15 | depth 10 m | reverse complement strand
ACTTTAATGAATATTATAGGTTGCTTAGACACTCCTACTGAAGGGACCTATAATTTAAATAATAAATCTGTTAGTCAGCTTGATGATGATGAACTTGCAAAGATAAGAAATAAGGAAATAGGCTTTGTTTTTCAGTCATTTCATCTTCTTCCAAGAAGTACTGCTCTAAATAATGTTATGTTGCCATTAAAATATGCTGGTTGTTCCGAAAGTGAAGCTATTAAGAGATCAGAAGATGTCTTAGATAAAGTTGGTTTAATTGACAGAATGAACCACTCTCCGTCAGAGCTATCAGGTGGTCAACAACAAAGAGTTGCGATTGCAAGGGCGTTAGTTAATAATCCAAGCATTCTTTTTGCTGATGAGCCAACAGGTAACTTGGATTCTAAAACAGGTGCAGATGTAATGAATTTATTTAAAGAACTTAACAATCAGGGACAGACCATTATTTTAATTACACATGAGGATAACATTGCAGCTCAATCCAACAGAATTATCACTATTATGGATGGTCTGATAAAATCAGACAATATTAACTAATCTTATGAATACCTTAAAAATAATCTTTGTTCCAATTTTTTTAGCTGTATTAGTATCTTGTGGTTCTAATAACGATTCTAAAGAAAAGTCGCAGTACTACAAAAAACAGGAAACACAAACTCAGAAGTTAGAGTTGTCTATAGAAGCATCTGGAATAATTGAAGCAATTTCTTCCGTAGAGATAAAATCAAAAGCATCTGGTGAAATTTTATTTCTTGGAGCTGATGTTGGTGATTTTGTGGAAAAGGGAGCTATGCTAGGTCAAATCGATCAAAGAACCCCAACTAATATTCTTGATCAATCTGAATCTGATTTAGATGCTGCTAAGGTAAGATTAGAGAATGCTGAAGCTCAATATAATAGAGGTAAAGCATTACATGAAAATGCAAGTATTTCTGATAAAGATTTTGAAGATATTCAAGAAAATTTTGCACAGGCAAAATCTACTCTAGTAAGAACAGAAGTTTCGTTTGAAAATGCCAAAATAGCTTTAGATGATACTGTAGTGAGGTCTCCCATAAGTGGAACTATAATTTCTAGACCCGTTGAGGTTGGACAAGTTATTTCCTCTCCAACTTCTGCTGTTGGTGGTGGTACTTTGTTAATGACAATGGCAGATTTATCAAAAGTTAGGGTAAGAGCTTTAGTTGATGAAATTGATGTTGGTAAAGTCTCAATTGGACAGACTGTTTCAATTAAAGTTGCTGCTTACAGAGATAAAGAATTTTTTGGTGTAGTTTCTAAAATTGAGCCTCTTGCGAGAGTCGAACAAAACGTTACAACATTTCCAGTTCTTATTGATATCAACAATGACGATAATTTACTTCTACTGGGTATGAATACAGATGTTGTTATTGAAATTCTAAATGAACAAGTATCAATGAGCATACCTTCAATGTCATTAAGAACAAGAAAAGATATTTATTCTGCAGCAAATATAGTCAATATCCCTAAGGAAGAGGTTGATTTATTTTTAGTTGATAGAGTAAAAGGGGAAAATTTCAATAGATTTATCGTAATTAAGGATACAAAAAATGGCCCACTATTAGCATGGGTAAAAATAGGAATATCAGATCTTTCTAATGTAGAAGTCATCGAAGGTCTTAATACAGGTGAAACCGTATATATTTTACCTAGTAAAAGCTTAGTGGACTATCAAAGACAGTTTAGAGAAAGAGTAGAAGCGTCATTTAGTTTTGGATAATGTTAATTAAAGAATCTTTAACATCTGCAGTAACTTCGATTAAATCTAATGCAACTAGATCTTTTTTAACTTCACTAGCAATTATTATAGGAACCGCAGCAGTTATAGCTGTAATTGGTCTTGGTTCAAGTGCTGAAAAAGCTTTAGAACAAAGTATCGATGATCTCGGCGGAAGAACTCTTTATGTAAGTCCTGGTCAAAATAGAAAAGGTGCCGTAACACAAGGAATTGTTCCTCTTGATATTAAGGATGCTGAAGCGTTGGCAAAAAATAAAGAACATAATTGGAGAATATCTCCTACCATTACCAGAAATAGACAAATCAAATATAACAATGCAAATATAAACGAAAGAGTTGGTGCTTATCTACCAATACATTTTAATGTCAGAGGTTACGATTTAGAGCATGGAAGATTGTTTACTGAAGAAGAAAATCTTGGCAGAAAAAGAGTTGTTGTAATTGGAGCAGATGTTCCTGGAGAATTAAAAACTTCTGTTAGAGGTATATTAAATAAAAATATTTTGATTGCAGGAGTTTCTTATAAAGTGATTGGTATTCTCAAAGAGGAGGGATCAACCGGTTGGCAAAATCCTGATGATGAATTGTATGTCCCCCTGCTTACAGGCGCTCAAAGATTATTTGGTACAGATAGAGTTGATTCTATTAATGTAGGTATCTCTAATGATCATAATGTTGATGCTGTTATGATGACAATTGAAGAAATACTTAGAGCAAAGCATGATATAGGACCAGGTGAAGAGAATGACTTTAGGATTAGTGATTATAGCCAATTTGCTGATTTAAGAAGACAAGCAACTGGAATTTTTACTGCATTAATTGCAGGCATTGCTGGAATAAGCCTTATAGTTGGTGGCATTGGTGTGATGAATATTATGCTTGTGTCTGTAACAGAGAGAACAAGAGAAATAGGTTTACGAAAAGCTCTTGGAGCAACTCAAAGAGTCATAATGATGCAATTTATTGTTGAAGCTATATTGCTTTGTATTATTGGTGGCCTGATTGGAATTTTCATAGGCACTTCTTTGTTATATTTATTTGCTTCGTTAAATGATTGGCCATATGCTCTACCATTTAGTGCAATTATTGGTTCAATTGGTTTTTGTGCATTAGTAGGTTTATTTTTTGGTATATGGCCGGCAAAAAGAGCAGCAAAATTAGATCCAGCTGTTTCTTTGCGATATGAATAATTTAAAAGTAATTCAATTATTACCAGAACTTAATATAGGTGGTGTTGAGAGAGGCACAAAAGATTTTTCTAAGTTTCTTGTAGAAAATGGTCATGAATCTATTGTTATCTCTAATGGCGGTATTTTTGAAAAAGATGTTGTTAATCATGGTGCTAAACATATTTCTTTACCAATACATAAGAAAAGCTTATTTTCATATTTTTTATCAAATCAATTAAAAACAATATACGAAAAAGAAAAACCAGATATTGTCCATGTAAGGTCAAGAATGCCTGCTTGGATAAATTATTTTGCATTTAAAAAATTAACAAAAAAACCTATCCTAGTTTCAACATTTCATGGTTTGTATAGCAAGCCTCTCTACAGTCAAGTCATGACCAAAGTCGATCATATGATTGCTATCTCTAATACAGTTAAAGATTACATTATCAATACATACAATGTTCCTAAAAACAAGATAACAACCATTCCAAGAGGTTGTGAGGAAGATGTCTTTAATCAAGATATTTTGCCTGATAGTTGGCTAGATAATTGGTATGAAGAATATCCTTATACAAAAGATAAAATTATTTTAACTCTCCCAACAAGAATTTCTGCTTGGAAAGGCATAGATAGCTTTATTGAGTTAATTGCAATGTTAGATGGTGACCAGTTTCATGGTCTTGTTGTTGGCCCAACTTCTAAATCAAAACAAAGATATCAAAATAACTTAAAAGATAAGATTTCTGCACTTGGTCTAACGACTAGGATAACTTTCACAGGCTCAAGAAATGATATTGTAAATATTTATAAATTATCAGATGTCGTATTTAATCTATCAATTAAACCTGAGCCATTTGGAAGAACAACTATTGAGGCAATTAGCTGTGGCTCAAAAGTAATTGGTTGGAAACATGGCGGTACCAAAGAAATACTTGAGGATCTTTATCCATCTGGTTTGGTTACCTTAAATAATATAAATGAGCTCAAAGATAGAGTTTTAGAAGTATCAAAAGTTGATTATCCATATCCAAACAAAAATACCTTTACATCAAAAAAAATGACTGAAGATACTCTTAAATTGTATTATCAACTTTTTAATAGATCTTCATAAACACTTACAGTCTGTAAAGTTTTTTCCTCTAGAGAAAACTCTTCCTTCACATATTCAAAAATTGCATCTTGATTTAATAAATTAATATCATCAACATATTCTTCAAGTAATTTTGTCAATGAAGCTAAATTATTTTTCTCAGCTAGAACATCATTCGGAAAAATTTGATTCATATGTCCAACATTTGTGGACAGAACAGGTATTTTTAAATATAAAGCTTCAAGAGCTACTCTTGGACCACCTTCATCGATTGATGAAATTATTAAAACCGAAGCTTTGCTGTAGTAATCATTTAGTTTATCGGATTTAACTTCGTCAATTATTTTAATTTTTTTTGTAAGATTATATTGCTCAATCAGTTTTATAAGGCTATCTTTTTCTTGCCCTGATCCAATAATTACCAAGTTAGTTTTAATATTTCTCCATGAGGAAATTAATAGATCAAAACCTTTAACTTTCTCAAGCCTTCCCACGGCTAGGGCAAATTCTTTTGCATTAGATTTAATCTTTTTAAGATCTGGTTGCCACCAATTAGTAATCATTTTTTTCTTGGTATTTATACCTGAAAGAGCATTTTCACTAACACCAATTACAAAATCTGCACATTCGTAAACTTTAGTATTCTTTTTTATACCATGAACTGTAGCCACGTGTTTATAGGTATTATTATTTATTGATTTAATAATTGATGTTGTTTTACTTCCATGAGTATGGACTATGTCTGGACTAATTTTATTTATTAATTTTTTAAGTTTATATTTACCTAAAAAAGACCTTCTTCCAAAATTTTTAATTGTAATAGTAGATATGTTTGAATTGAAATTCTTAGCAATTGATCCATTGCATACAAGAATAGTATCTACATTATTTATGTTTGTTAGAAGCTCATTAACATGTTGTTCAATTCCTGCAAAAGAATTACTTAGTACAAAGTGAACAACTTTCATAATAATTGATTTAACTTATATGCTACTTTTTCAACTTCAGCAAAAACATCGTGATAGATATTTTGTTTATGAATTTTTATGGTAGATAATCCATCTACCATATCAGATTGTTCAATGTATCCAATTTTTTTTTCTTCAATAAGACTATTTACAGTATTAACAACTTTATTTACCTTATTCTTAACATGCATATCAACTAAATATGTGTTTCCTTTACATGAAAGGCTTTCAAAAATCATATTAACGCTGTCTCTTGTAATTAATTTAGCAGATGACATATGAAGAATAGATTCGAAAGATATATCGTTATTTCTATAATCACAAAACATTATCTCTTTTGTTTCAGTTAATTTAGCTATTTTATTATTCATTGATATAGGTGTTCTTCTTGAATTAAATACATAATATTTTTTTTGAGGATATAAAGAGAGGAAATATTCAATTTGATCTAATATTGAATCTTCATCAAAATGATAATGCTTGTTCTTTCCGCCAACAGCTACGAGTATTACATTGTCATCGGGTTCTTTTAACGAAACCTTGGCTAAAGATCCTTCAAAAAAAATAACATTTTTTGGGTTTGTATATTTATTTTGATCATGAGATGGAGCACAAATAAGATCAAAATGATCTTTTTTAAAGGTAGGAGTTAATATTGCAACAGTTTTACAACTTTTTTTCTGAGATTTTTTAATATCTAATATATATGAGTAGGTTTTGTGACCAGCACCAATTATTAAGTCGAAGAAACTTTCTTTAACAGGATCTACATATGTAAAAAATGGATGGAAGCCTTTTATATTTATATCTTGGATATTAATTTCACGAGTTTTTGACAATTCGTCTAGCAAAATCTTGGCTTGCTTTTCATGGCCAGTATTGTTGTCTTTTATCCAAAGTATATTCATTCTTATTTATTATTATATATACTCAGAATTATACATAGGTTAGATTACTGTTTGAGATTTGTATTTAGATGAGCAATGAAAAAGAACTTAAAGATATAGCAATAGCTTTGATATCACAATACGGAGAGGATGCTGAAGCCGTAGCTATGTTAAGAGCTGCTGAATACGCTGCAGAGCTTAATAATGAAGAATGGCTGAAGTGGGAAAGAGTTGTAAGCTTTATAAATATAATTGATCAGAGTCCTCATTTAGACGGTTAAAATTTATAAAAATATTAAAAAGAGTTAATCTATATAGATATGAAACGTAATTTCCTGTCTGACAACATCAAAAATATATTGATATCATCATTTGGTGCCTTTTTATGTATTTTCTTAATTGCATATACTAATTCTATTGACGAATCCAATATTTGGCTTATTCCTCCTTTTGGAGCAAGTCTGGTTTTAGTCATGACAGTTCATGATAGTCCTTTAGCTAGCCCAAAAAATGTTTTTTTTGGACATGTTTTGTCTGCTTCATCTGGCGTTTTAATGTTTTATTTCTTTGAGAATAATGCTCTTTCTATAGCTTTGGGACTTGCTTTAGCAATTATGGCGATGCAAATGACTAATACAATTCATCCACCAGCCGGTGCAAATCCTATTATTGCTATTTTAGGCGCAAAAACATTTGAATTCGTTATAATGCCAGTTGCTATAGGGGCATTATTTATTGTAATTTTTGCATTAATTTATAACAAAGTTTGGAATAGATAGTAAATTCTAAAATGAGCGAAATACAAGACACCATAAAAAAAACATTAATTAAAGAATTTAATCCAAGTGTTCTAAAGATTGTTAATGAGAGTTATATGCATAGTGTTCCAAAAAACGCTGAAACACACTTTAAATTAGTAATAGTTAGTGATTCTTTTAACAATGTAAGCCAAGTAAAAAGACATCAAATTATATACAAATCATTAGAAGATATAATGAAGCAAATTCATGCTTTATCCATAAATAGTTTCGACGAAGCTGAATTCTCAAAAAATCCAATTATTTTAGATTCGCCAAATTGTGCAAATAAGAAATGAGAATCGATCTTAAAAATATAGGAAACTTTTTATTAGATAGATATCTATTAATTTTATTATTAGTTTTTACACTAACAATAATTACATCTATCGGTCTTAGTAATTTTAAACTTGATGCATCATCTGATGCGTTAGTACTTGAAAGTGATGAATCCTTAAAAACCTATCGTGAGGCGGAAGATGAATTTGGAGATTCTAGTTTCTTAATCGTTACCTATGAACCAAAGAATGAGCTTTTTTCTGAATACTCTTTAAAAAAAATTTCACAACTAGAGATCGACTTAAAAAATATTGATGGAGTGGATTCTGTTTTATCAATATTAGATGCTCCTATATTTTTTCAGCCCAGAGTAGGGTTAAGTGAAGTATCAGATAATTTAAAAAATCTTACAGATCCAGAGGTTGATTTAAACCTTGCTAAAGAAGAGATTATTAATAATCCAATTTATAAAGAGTTAATTATCAGCAATGACGGTAAAATCACTGCAATGCAAGTTGTATTAAAAGGTAACAGGGAATACAACCAGCTTATAAATTCAAGATATGAGATTTTAGAAAAACTTGATTCAAGAGAGCCTCTAACAAGCAAAACTACTAATCAATTACAAAATGATCTAGAAAATATTAATACACGAATTAGTGAGATAAATAATCAAGAATCTGAATTTAACAAATTACTTATTGCAGAGATAAGACAAACTCTCGATATATACAGAGATGCCATCAATGATTGCTACAGATATGATGGAGTACATTGAATCTGATTTAATCATTTTTGGTACCGCAGTCGCATTTATATTTGCATTGATGTTGTACTTATTTTTTGGTTCTCTTTGGTATGTATTATTACCATTACTAAATGCTTTTTTAGCTACCTTTATTACTGCAGGATTTCTTGGTTTTATGGATTGGAAAATAAGTGTTGTATCTTCAAATTTTATCGCCTTGCTCTTAATTTTAACTATTTCATTAACTGTGCATCTTTTAGTAAAAATAAATGAAATTAAAAAAGAAAAAAATTTAAGAAATGCAATTGTTGAGGGATATGGTCAAATGTTTGCTCCATGCTTTTTTGCAGCCCTCACCACAGCTGTTGCATTTCTATCATTAACCTTTGGTGAATTAAAGCCAGTCATAGAGTTTGGAAAAATGATGGCTTTTGGTATCTCTATTGCCTTTATTCTTACCTTTACCTTTTTACCATGTGCTATTTATTTAGTGAGTAAAATTAAAACAAAAGACTATCTCTCACTGCATAAAATAACTTCCTGGATATTAGATTTTTCAAACAATAATAAGATCATCATTGGTTCTTCATTTATTATTATCTTCATTATTTTTTCGTACGGAGTTTCTAAATTAGAGGTTGAAAATAGATTTATCGACTATTTTGATAATGAAACTGAAATATATCAGGGTATGTACGAAATAGATTCTAAACTTGGTGGAACAGCAACACTGGATATTATCATCAGTGAACCAATAGAATCGGATATACCAGAAAAATCAAAGATGCAAAATATTGCAACCAATGTTGCTGTAATAGCAAATGATTTTTCTTTTGATGATTTGTTCGAAGATGATTTATTTGAAGATATGACTAGTGATGCATCTGGCTATTGGTGGAATACTTACTCTTTAAAAACACTTGAAGATATTCATGACTATCTAGACTCCATTCCAGAAATTGGAAAAGTCCTTAGCGTTGCTAGTGGAATTAAATTAGCAAGAGAAATTAATGATGGCGAAGACTTAAATGATCTTGAATTAGCCTTACTACGCTCTGTATTGCCTGAAGACATAAGAGAGACCTTGTTATATTCCTACATTAACAAAGATGATTCTGTTGTAAGAATATCTACACGAGTTAACGAATCTTCAGCTAACTTAAATAGAAATGAATTATTAGAAAAAATTAATTATGACCTTCAAAATGAATTTAATTTAGAACCAGATCAATATGAAATTACTGGATTAGCAGTTCTTTATAACAATATGCTTCAATCTTTGTTTCAATCTCAAATAGGTTCTTTGTTAATAGTTTTTGCTGTTATATCAATTATGTTGCTGCTAATCTTTAAGTCATTCAAAGTTATGGTGATTGGATTAATACCTAATATTTTTGTAGCTTCTTCAGTGATGGGATTATTAGGCTTGCTAAAAATACCTTTAGACATAATGACTATCACTGTTGCAGCGATAAGTGTTGGAATGGCAGTTGATAATACTATTCATTATATTTATAGATATAAGAAGGAATTTAAGAAAACAAACTCCGTTGAACAAGCTCTTGAAAATGCACATACAACAACTGGAAGAGCTATTTTTTATACAGCAACAACTATAGCAGCTGGTTTTTGCATTCTTTCTTTATCTAATTTTTTTCCAACCGTTTTATTTGGATTATTTACATCTCTTGCGATGGTGCTAGCATTTATTACATCTTTAACAGTGCTACCTAATCTATTAGTAAAATACAAAGTTTTTCAATAATATAACCATATGGGTCCATTGCAAGGTATAAAAATTGTTGAGTTCTCAGGAATTGGTCCTGGTCCTTATTGTGGAATGTTGTTAGCAGATTTAGGTGCTGACGTAATTAGGATTAGCAGAAAAGAAACCGAAGGTTTAGAAAATAAATTTGATATTCATAACCGTTCAAAGAGAACAATCACCGCTGATTTAAAAAATAAAGAGTCAGCCAAAGAGTTATTAAAATTAATAGGGCAGGTTGATGTTGTTTTTGAAGGGTTTAGACCTGGAGTTATGGAAAAGCTAGGTTTAGGGCCTAATGAGTGTTTGAAAGTAAATCCTAAACTGGTCTATGGTCGAATGACTGGCTGGGGTCAGGAAGGACCTATGGCCAAACTCGCTGGTCACGATATTAATTACATCAGTCTTTCTGGAGCTCTTAATTCTATCGGTAGAAAAGATTCCAATCCTATACCTCCACTAAATCTCATTGGAGATTATGGGGGAGGTGGGATGCATTTAGCTTTTGGTATTGTTTCTGGCCTAATTCACGCTCTTAAGACTGGTGAAGGGCAGGTAGTTGATTCAGCTATGGTAGATGGATCACTTTCTTTAATGTCATTTTTTTATTCATTAAAAGAAATGGGTCACTGGGAAGATAGCAGAGAATCTAACCTGCTTGACGGGTTTGCACACTTTTACGATACCTATGAATGTTCTGATAATAAATATATAGCAGTCGGATCCATAGAACCTCAATTTTATTCCGAACTCCTAGATAAACTAGAAATTGATGATGAGCAATTTAAAGATCAGCATAATAAAAAAATGTGGCCAGAGTTAAAAGAAAAAATGGCTGCAAAGATTAGATTAAAATCTAGATCTGAATGGGTTGAAATATTTTCAGACAGCGATGCATGCGTTTCACCTGTTTTAAGCATGGAAGAAGCTAAAAAACATCCTCACAATCTTGCACGAGATGCATTTACTACCATCGATGGATTTAATCAACCAAACGCCTCTCCAAGGTTTTCTATTACAAATCCTGAAATCAAGCATAATGCAAAATCAATCGGCTCTGATCAAGATGATATTTATGAGGAATTTAATCTAAGAAAAGAGGCATTTATAAAAAATTAATTATGAAAAAAGCACTAGACAACTTGTTGTCAAAAAAACTGGAAACTAGATCGTTACAAATAAAAGTTTTAGAAGAGTATCTTGAAGAAAATGAAATTTTAACGAAATTAAATGAAATAATTCAATGGAATAATGAATGTCAATCTGAAAAAAATGATAGCTATAAATTAAAAGAATTAAAGATTCCATACGAGTTTCAATTTGACCCGATAAAAGATCAAACTTTATTTGCGGTAAATTTTGTTGATAAAAAACACTCTATACCAATACTTAAATTAATATGCTGCCATAGCCATATGAGACCTGTGACAATGTCTAACAGTAAAGTATGGAGTATTTTTTATTCCAAAACAGATTTAGATGATGTTGCTCATAAATTCATTAATATATTTTATATTGACGCAGAGGATAGGATTGATTTGAGCGAGACGGAGATGTTTAGAGAATTAATGCATTTCTTTAGTATGTCTGTAAGTACTTGGCCAGAATAAAAATAAAAAGTTAGCTCTTAAAGAAACTTTTAGAGTTATGAAATGTTTGTTCCCTTAATTTAAGCTCATCAACATCTATCAGTTTAGCTATAACTTTAGCAATATGATTCAAATTTGCTGGCTCATTTCTATTATTTTTTGTTTTATTTGGAAGGTCTTTAGGTATTAAGTAAGGACAATCAGTTTCGATCATCAATCTCTCTAAAGGAATATTTTTAATAGTTTCACGCAGTTCAATGTTTCTTTTCTCATCACATATCCATCCAGTAACTCCTATGTAACAATCTAGTTCCAAATAATCATCTAACTGCTCTTGAGTTCCAGTAAAACAATGAACAACTGCCTTGCTTATGTCAGATGAATATTTTCTTAAGATTTTTATAAAATCATCATGAGAATCTCTTTGATGTAGAAAAAGAGGTTTATTTTTTTTAATTGCTATTTTAATTTGTTCTTCAAATGCAAACATTTGTTGTTCATAGGTAGATAAGTTTCTAAAGAAATCCAAACCAGTTTCACCAATAGCATGAGGATTATTTTTGTTTATTATTTCTTTAAGCTTTTCTAAATACTGTTCATTAATTTCATTTGCGTGATGGGGGTGTACTCCAATCGTGAAGAACATATCTTTAGAATATCGATTGTATATTTCTAGTAACTTATCTAGATCACTTAGTCGACTGCAGATAAGACCAAATTTTGTAATTTTATTAGCAATAGCACGTTCAATAACTTCATCTAAATCATTATTAAATCTATCACTTGTAAAGTTACAAGCTATGTCAGCAATTTCATGCATATCTGTCTGTATTAATTTCTAATAATATAAATTATGAACTAAAATTAACTTATCATGAATAGAGAATCCCGAAGATAAAAAGTTTGTAGTCAATCCAAATACTAATTATTTTGTTGGTAATACGCCTCATGGAGGCTATTTAATGGCATTAATGCACAAAGCATTAACTAACATACTGCCTCATTCAACTGCTATAAGCTCATCAGTTCAATATTTAGATAGAATTGATGCAGCACCTTTTGAGCTTGAAGTTGAAACTTTTAAAATCAGTAAAGGTAGCTCATCAGGTATTGTTAAGTTGAAGCAAAATAGTAAAACATGTACTACTTTTACTGGAACTTGTTCTGATTTTGAATTTATGAAGGGATATGATGGTTTGTCAAAATCATTGCCTGAAATATTTAAAGATAAGGATAAAAAAGACTATGTAAAAATGAATTACGATAAGATTTCAAAAGGTTTTACACCAGCTTTTATTCAACAATTGGAATGCTTAGTGCATCCAGATCATGCTTGGTGGAATAGAGAGCCTGATGGCAATGAAAATAATGAAGCAAGATGTTGTGCGTTTCTAGAAATGGAAGGTGGAACACCTGATCAATTTTGCCTATCTTTTTATTCAGATATTCTCCCACCTGTGGTATCAAATAAGTATGGTCCTCTGGGGTGGATTCCGACCATTACCCTAACAACGCATATAAGACAATTACCTTCTACACCAGAGGTTTATGCAGACTTTAAAGCCTCTGATATTAATAAAGGATACTTTGAACAAGATTGTAATATATGGGATTTAGATGGAAATTTAGTTGCTTCGAGCCGACAACTCACTAGAATACTAAAATCAGAAGAAAAATTATCATAA
>LULK01001623.1_pt1 | contig 12828 bp, 17 predicted proteins | sample 728181 | NCBI WGS metagenome assembly LULK01 (sample SAMN03860291, study PRJNA289734) | marine metagenome | biome: seawater column; feature: ocean; material: water; isolation source: Red Sea water column Station 169 - depth 10m | place: Saudi Arabia: Red Sea | collected 2011-10-15 | depth 10 m | reverse complement strand
ATTTATAGTTAAGCTTCAGTCTGCAAAAGCACCTGCAAGTGCATTGAGATCTGGAACTCTTTTAGCGCCAGTAATATTTGTGGCTATGGCCTATTTCATTATAAATACTTTTGACGGAGTTGGAATGAATGTATGGTGGTGTGTAATTGCTGGAGCTGTAGGAGGTGTATTGATTGGACTTATTACAGAATATTATACAGGTGGAGGCCCAGTAAAGAAAATTGCTGAATCAGGAGAAACTGGTTCTGCAACAGTAATGATTTCAGGTTTATCGGTAGGAATGCAATCAGTTGTGATACCAATTGTCATTCTAGCCGGCATCATCCTTACTTCAACTCAACTATCCGGCATTTATGGTGTAGGAATTGCCGCTGTTGGTATGCTTGCAACTGTTGGAATAACTATGGCAATAGATGCATATGGACCGGTTGCTGACAATGCTGGCGGCATAGCTGAAATGTCAGGCATGGGTAAGGAAGTAAGAGAAATTACAGACTCTCTTGATGAATTAGGAAATACTACTGCTGCAATCGGAAAAGGTTTTGCAATTGGAGCTGCAGCTTTAGCTGCTTTAGCAATAATTTCAGCTTTTTCAGCTGTAGTAGGTGTAGCAAATCCTGAATTTTCGTTAGCACTTACAGAGCCAATTGTTTTAGTCGGAATGTTTATTGGAGTTTGCATACCGTTTTTAGTTTCTTCAATAACAATGACGGCTGTTGGTGACGCTGCTTTTGAAATGATTAATGAAATAAGAAGACAATTTAGAGAGATATCTGGCTTGATGGAGGGCACTGCAGAACCTGATTCAGAGAAATGCGTTGAAATTGCTACCGAAGCAGCCCTAAAGAAAATGATGTTGCCTGGAGTAATTGCAGTTTCTATGCCAGCTATTGTTGGTTTTGGTCTTGGTGCTCAAGCTTTAGGAGGCATGCTTGCTGGCGGCCTGCTAGGATGTGTATCTCTCGCACTTATGATGGCGAATGCCGGAGGCGCATGGGATAATGCAAAAAAATATGTTGAGAAGGGTAACCTTGGTGGTAAAGGTTCTGATACTCACGCAGCAGCTGTAGTTGGTGATACAGTAGGTGATCCATTTAAAGATACGTCAGGACACGTAATAAAATCCAGGGTTGCAGCCCTGGATTTTTTTTGAGTTAATGTAAGCACCACATGAAAAAAAATGTTCTCATAATAGGCTTTGGCGATATTGCAAAAAGAATTACTCATAATATCGATGATAATGATTATGAGTTGTACTCAATTTCGAGGGGTAATCATAAATCAGATATAAAAAACTATTTTAAATGGGACTGGTTATCAGAGGAAATACCAAAATTAGATATAGCTGAATATGATTCAATAATTTTTATACCAAAACCAAGCTCGTTTGACGAAGATGGATACAAAAAAGGCTTTATCAATTCCTCAGAAAATGTTTTTAGATTGACTAGTGAATTATCGTATAAAAAATTTATAACTATCTCTTCAACAAGAGTATATGGAAATAATAAGTCCGGCATCTTTATGGAATCAGATCCTTTGAGCGAGGATGATTTTAGGAGCAAAACTCTAGTTAAATATGAAAATAACCAAATAAAATATTATGGCAAAAACTTGATAATTTTAAGATTCGCTGGTCTTTATCAAACAGTATCTGAAAGAAAATTTGTAAATTACTTACACAGAAACAATGCTGCAAATATTATTAAATTCTTTATAGAGAATGAATTTAATTCAAAAGAACATCAGGTATTTAATTGTGCTGAAGATAGAAGTGATGAACAAGGCAATATTTCAAATTCAAAATTGAAGAGTTTAGGCTTTATTTTTGATGGATACGACTAGAACTCAACTCTTTTGCAAAATACAATGATTAAATGATAAGTAGCATGACTGGGTTCGGTTTATCTGAATCTTTTGATAAAACCTCCAATGTCTCAATTGAAATTAGAGGCGTTAATCACAGATTTTTAGAACTATCTATAAAATCAAGTAACTTAGGTAATGATTTAGAAGACTTTATTAGGGAAGCAATATCCAAAAATATAAATAGAGGCAAAATAGAAGTAAAGATAAAAGTAAAATCATCGTCAAAAACAAAATATGATATTAATAAAAAATTATTGAGGATGCTTGAAAATTCTTTAAAAGAAGCACTTGGGAATAGAGTGTATTTAAATTTTTCAGATATAAAAGATGTGTCAGGAATTTTTAATATAGAAACTTCTCAAATCATAAACAAAAGAGTAATAAAAAATAATTTTAACATTGCTTTAAGAGAGTTTATTGATTCGAGAATAAAAGAAGGAAAAAAAATTGAAAACGTGTTATTAAAAAAGACTAAGGGCATAGAAAAGATTGCTCGAAGTATTAAAAATATGGAGAAAAAAACTTTCAATAAAAGAATAAAAAATTATAAAAATAAAATAAAAAATCTTATAGAAGATTTTGACGAAACTAGATTAGATCAAGAGGTTGCTATGCTAGCTTTGAAACATGACATTTCAGAAGAATTAGATAGAATTTTCTTCCATACAAAAACAATAAATGAAGAGCTAAGAAAGAAAACATCAAATGGGAAAAAAATAGATTTTATATTGCAAGAGCTTTTTAGAGAGTCAAATACACTTTCAGTAAAGATTGATGACTCAAAACTTAAAAATGCCGCGCTTGATATGAAGTTGCTAGTTGAAGAAATGAGAGAGCAAACTCAAAATGTTGAATAATTTAAAAAAAGGAGAGTTAATTGTATTTGCGGCTCCTTCAGGTGCTGGAAAGTCTTCACTTATAAAAGAAATCATCAGCAATAATGAGAATATTGAATTATCAGTTTCTGCCACAACAAGATCTCCAAGAGAGGGAGAAATACATGGTAAAGATTATTTTTTTATATCTGATAATGAATTTAATAATTTGAAGACTAAGGAAGCATTTATTGAAAACGCCTCAGTTCATGGTTATCAATACGGAACTTTGAAATCACTTGTTGAGGAGAAACTCAATAATAATATCAGAGTTGTTCTGGATATCGACGTTCAGGGTTATAATCAAATTGCTGCATCAGTTGAGAATATAATTTCTATTTTCATTATTCCACCATCCTTAGATGAACTAAGAAAAAGACTATTGCTAAGAGGACTTGATACTGAAGATGTTATTGAAAAAAGATTAATTAATGCAAAGAATGAACTAAAGTATGCTAAATCGTTTGAGAATATAGTTTTAAACGACGATTTTAATAGAGCGCTCGAAGAGATCTCTTCTATTATACTTTCAAAAGATTATGAATATAATGGGACTGATATACAAAATATTTTAAAAAATTTATTGGATTAATAAGATAATTGGAATTAGAATACCCGACGCAGGAGAATAATAAATGGCAAGAATTACAGTAGAAGATTGTTTAGAGAAGATCCCAAGTAGATTTGATCTTATATTAATGGCTTCTAAAAGAGCAAGACAATTATCAACTACAAGTCGTGATCCTCTTGTTGAATGGGATAACGATAAACCAACTTTGGTTGCTTTAAGAGAAATAGAGGAGGGTCTTTTAGATCAAAAAACTTTAGAACAGACTCTTGAGGAAGATTTATTGTTAGATGAGTTTTCTATACCCAATAATAAAGAAGACGATAATTTAGGATAGATGATAACAGGGGGGTTATCTTGAGCGAACATGTGCTCCCAAATATATTAGAAGATAATTTCAAAGAGGCAAACTTAGTTAAGCTCCCAAATAAATTTTACAAATCTGCAAAGCAATATCTCAATAAAGAAGATTTAAAGAAAATTCAAAAAGCTTATTCTGTAGCTTTTTATGCTCATGATGGACAAGATAGAATGGATGGATCTAAATACATCACTCATCCTGAAGCTGTGGCTAATATACTTTTGGATTTAAAAATGGATCCAGATTCTATATGTGCGGCACTAATGCATGATGTTATAGAGGATTCAGATGTTAGTAAGAAAAATCTAATTAATTTATTTGGAGAAGATGTTGCAGAAATTGTTGATGGAGTCAGTAATTTAGGAAAAATTGATATAACAAGCAAAACTGATAGAGATGCTAACAATTTACAAAAAATGATGTTGGCTATGTCAAAAGATGTAAGAGTAATATTATTAAAAATATGTGATCGACTCCATAATATGAGGACAATAGATCATCTTCCACGAGCTAAACAAATAAAGAAATCTAAAGAGACTATAGAGTTATATGGGCCATTGGCATTAAGGATAGGAATGCAAGATATAAGATCCGAACTAGAAGATCTTGCTTTTAGATGTATTCATCCATTGCGAGCCTCAATGCTCGAAAGTGCAATAAATAAATCAAGTGGTGGAAGAAAAAAAATAATTACAAAAATTAGGAAAGAACTCAAGCGCAAATTAAAGTCTAATGGTGTTGAAAATGTTGGTGTCAAAGGAAGAGAAAAAAATATTTATAGCATTTATAAAAAAATAAAATCAAAACATAAGCCATTTTCTGAAATTCTAGATGTTTATGGATTTAGAATTTTAGTTAACTCCATTGATGAATGTTATAGATCACTTGGCATAATTCATAACTACTTCTCTCCAATAGAGAATAGATTCAAGGACTATATTGCAATTCCAAAAAGTAATGGTTATCAGGCACTTCATACAAGCCTTTTAGCACTTGACGCTTTTCCAATTGAAGTTCAAATACAAACAAGAAATATGGCAGAGATAGCAAGTTTTGGCATTGCTGCACATTGGCAATATAAAACCAAAGATAAAGCAACAGGATCAGAATTAAGAGCATCTAGATGGTTATCTGGATTAGCAGATCTTCAAAAGAAATCAAATGATCCATCTGAATTTGCTCAATCAATTAAAACAGATTTAAATTCTGATGAAGTATATTTATTTTCACCAAAAGGCGATATATATGCGCTCAGAAAAGGTTCAACACCTATCGATTTTGCTTATGAAGTCCATACCGATCTTGGCGATACTATCATTGGATGCAAAGTGAACAGAACTGAAGTTCCACTTAATATTGAATTAGAAACAGGCCAAACTGTTGAAATAATAACTTCAAAAAAAGAGTCTTACCTCGATCCCTCGTGGCTAAATTATGTCACCACCAGTAAGGCAAGAAGCGCAATAAGGTCTAGACTAAGAAAACAGAAATCATCTGATGCCAGGAAAGCTGGTAAAGTTATGCTTGAAACAGAATTGAAAAGAGCTGGTTCAAGTTTAAAACAATATAGAGGCAGTGCTCTCAAAAAAATTCTTGATTCTATTGGAGTAACGTCCCTCAACAAGCTACTTACAGATCTTGGATTAGGAAAACGAACTGGAAGCATTATTGCAGAACGTTTTTATTCAGGTCTTCAGATAAGAGAAGGTATTAAGGAACCAAAACCAGTTTTAATTCTTGATAATAAAATTGAAAGTGTCACTGTTAGATTTGCTAGATGTTGTTATCCAGTTTATGGAGATGATGTTGTGGCACATTCAGATACAGAGAGGGGAATTGTCATTCATCATAAAAAATGTAAACAAGTTATGCGATTCATTAACAAGGATTCGAGATATTTACCTGCGATATGGGGAGAGAACAAGAAAGATCACCTTTATAAAGTCAAGTTAGATGTAAATACCGAAGATAAGGTTGGAGTTTTATCAGATTTAGGCTCTGTTTTTGCAAAGTCAGGAATGAATATCGGCTCTGTGAACACAAAAACAATTGATAAAAAATTTGCAGGATTTGAGATTCTTATTGAAGTAAAAAATAAACATGAATTAAAAAATATTATGCAGAAAGTTAGATCTCTAAAATTTACAACAAGTTGCAAAAGAAATATTAATGATAAATAGTAAAATAATATCAATATTTTTATTTACAATTTTACTAATATCGATTTTAATTTTTTCACAGGAGATTATTAAAATGACAAAAGAAATTATTTCAACAGAAAATGCTCCCCAAGCAATTGGACCATATTCACAGGCTGTAAAGGCTGGAAATTTAATGTTTATATCTGGTCAAATACCTTTAGATCCTAATACTGGAGATCTGGTATCAGAATCAATTGAAGATCAGGCCAAACAAGTTTTAGATAATGTTAAAAGTATTTGCGAAGCTTCGGGTCACAGCCTTGATGATATTGTAAAGATTTCAATTTTTCTTACTGACTTGAGTAATTTCTCAGTTGTTAATGATGTGATGAAGGAATATTTTTCTGAACCATATCCAGCGAGAGCCACTGTGGAAGTTTCAGGTCTTCCACTTGGAGTAAATGTTGAAATAGAGGCAATAGTATTAATTAATGGCTAATAATCTTTTATCAATAAACGATCTGTCAAAAAAAGACATACTGCAGCTTATAGAATTTTCAAATAATTTCATTGATGATGAAGGCAACTTTCGGAAAGAAAATCTTTTTCCAGATAAAATAGTTGCAAATGTTTTTTGTGAGCCAAGTACACGAACAAAGTCATCTTTTGCAATTGCTGCAAACAATCTAGGATGCTCAGTCATTGATTTCGATATTGAAAATTCCTCAGTTCAAAAGGGAGAATCTATTTTTGAAACTGTAGATGCTCTCAATCTTATGGGTGTAGATTTATGTGTGTTAAGACAAGACAATTATCGATCATAAAGAAAATTTAGATGGCCTGAATATTGTTATCGTAGGAGATCTTGATCATTCTAGAGTTACTTCCTCTTTTGTTGAAGGTATATCTAATTTTGATTTAGGATCACTAATATTTTGTGGACATCCTGAAATGTGTAAAAAGTATCAAAATCCTAAGATTGGTAAATATGAATGTCACTTAGAGTCAGCACTTGAAAATGCAGATGTCGTGATGGCTCTGAGAATTCAGTATGAAAGATTTGAAAAAGAGCTTAATTTAGATCTCGAAACATATAAGTCAGAGTATCAATTATCTTCTGAAAAGCTTGAGTTTGCAAAAGGTGATGCAATAGTAATGCATCCAGGACCAGTCAATTATGTAGAAATAACAGAAGCTGTTTATGATTCAGAAAATTCTGTAATTAGGCAACAGGTGGCAAATGGTGTTGCTATAAGAATGGCTGTATTATCAAGATTTTTGGGAAGCTAAAGAATTCTTTACTGTTTCAACTATAGCAATCGTATTTTGATCAATCTCAATATTTGCAAAAGAACCTTTTTTTAAGTCTCTTAGATTTGTTATTTCTAGAGTTTCAGGTATTAAATGCACATAAAAAGAGTCATTATTAACTTTACCAAGAGTCAAGCTACATCCATTAACCCCAATATATCCTTTTTCAAAAATATATTGCTTATATTTCTTTGGAAATTTAATTTGAATATCTTTATTAGTATTTTTCGTTATTATCTTTTCAATTTTCCCAGCAAAATGGACATGCCCCGACATTAGATGACCACCTATTTCTGTTGATGCTGTAATTGACCTTTCTAAATTTACTAAAGAACCTTTTCTAGCTTTTCCAATGTTTGTTTTTGATAAAGTTTCATTGATGACATCAAATTTCAGGTTCTTTTTGCCACTGTCTAAAGATGTTAAACAAATTCCATTTACGGAGACGCTAGCTCCTTTTTTAAGTTTTTTACTAAAATTCTTTGGAGCAGATATTTCCAAAGTAATATGATTCTTTTTTGAAACTATTTTAGATATTTTTCCTGTACCTTGAACAATTCCTGAAAACATTTATGCCCCCCAAGTGTTTCTATAGATATTTAAGCCTTCAAGATGTTCTGTAAGCTCAGATTCATTTTTGACATATCCAATTAGAGAGTCAAGATTAACAATTGATGTGACATTCAGATTGAATTCACTCTCTAATTCTTTACTGGCTGATTCATTAGAAACTCCTTTCTCTTGTCTATCAAGACCAACAATAAAACTGGAAGGAGTCGCATTGTGATTAATTATTGAATTAATTGATTCTCTTCCAGCAGTTCCAGCCGATAAAACATCATCAATAATTAAAACGTTCCCAGTTGGATTCGCACCAATAATATTTCCACCTTCTCCATGATCTTTCAATTCTTTTCTATTGAAGCTAACAGGATAATTTTTGCCCTGTTAGTGTAAATTCTCCAAATTGTAGTGCTTGAGATTCTATTGCTAAATTTAAAAATGACTTTTGATAATCTTTCACTTATTCAATACAAGCTTTTTGTTTTTTAATAATATCAGCTATTGCTGAGCTTCCCATCACAAGCATATCATCAAGTTCCTTTTTTGAAAAAGGAGCATCTTCAGCGGTACCTTGTATTTCAATTAGTTCGTCTTTATCGTTCATAACAATATTTAGATCGGTGTCTGCTGTGCTATCTTCATCATAGTCTAGATCAAGAAGAATTTGGTTTTCTTTAATACCCATTGATACTGCAGCAACAAATGATTTAATTGCACGTTGATCATCATGATGATTTTTAATAGCTAAAAAAAGTGCAACACAGCCACCTGTAATTGATGCTGTTCTGGTTCCACCATCAGCTTGTATGACATCACAATCAACATTTATTGTTTTTCCCTTGAGATATTTAAGATTCACTGCCTGTCTCAATGATCTTCCAATGAGTCTCTGAATTTCTTGTGTTCTACCACTTTGTTTACCTCTCGCAGCTTCTCTGCTCATTCTTTCATTAGTAGATCTTGGAAGCATTCCATATTCACCAGTCACCCAGCCCTCATCTGAGTTTTTCATCCATCTAGGAGTATTGTTTTCTATTGATGCATTACAAATTACTTTCGTATTTCCAAACGAAATTAATACAGAACCTTCGGCATGAATATTGATATTTGATTCAATAGTAATATCTCTAAGTTGATTATTAGTTCGATCGTGATTTCTTTTCATGATTTTGAAAAATATTACTAAGCAAGTTGATCTTTCACTATTTTGCTAACAAGTCCCATATCTGCTGATCCAGCTAAAGTTGATTTTAAAACTCCCATTACCTTTCCAATATCCTGCATTGACTCGGCACCGGTTTCTTCTATGGCACTTTTTACTTTTTCAGTAATATCTTCCTCACTTAACTGCTCTGGTTTATATTTTGAAAGAATTTCAACTTCTTGTTGTTCTTTATCAGCTAAATCCTCTCTGCCGCCTTCTTTAAATTGAGAAATAGAGTCATTTCTTTGTTTAATCATTTTATTGATGATTTGTAATGCCTTCGCATCATCAACCTCTTGTTTGTTATCTATTTCGAATCTTTGGACTTCTGATAAAAACATTCTGATGGTGTCTCTTGTCAAATCATTTTTATCAAGCATTGCTTGTTTTAGGTCATTTTTAATATTTGATAAAAGAGTCAAAACTATCTAGATCTTCGTCTCGGGAATGTAAACTTTCTATTGGATTTCTTTGCTCTTTTGACAGCTGCTGCCATTAGACGTTTTCTTTTTTCAGTTGGCTTTTCGTAAAATTCTCTTGCTCTTATTTCAGGTACAATTGCTGCTTTTTCACAAGCACGCTTGAATTTCCTCAAACCAATATCAAAATGTTCTGTATCTTTTATAATAATTGAAGGCATAATGTGACGCGTAGTTTAGGCTTTTATTTACAATTTTGCAAAATTTTTTATGAAAACTTTAGGAATTGAAACATCCTGTGATGAAACGGCAATAGCTATTTATGATACCAAAGACGGAATTATTGGAGAGTCTGTTCATAGTCAAATGGATATGCATGCCGAATATGGGGGAGTGGTACCTGAATTAGCCTCAAGAGACCATTGTTTAAAAATTGTGGATGTGCTTGAAGACGCTTTAGGTAACCTTTCTCTTGATAGTATTGATCAGATTGCTTATACGTCTGGACCAGGTTTGCTGGGAGCTCTTTTAATTGGAGAAAGTTTTGCTCAAGGACTTTCAACAGCTCTCAATATTCCCTTGATACCAATAAACCATTTAGAGGGACATTTGATGTCACCAATGATGGAATTCCCTGATATAAAAATGCCTTTTATATGTTTGCTTGTCTCTGGTGGTCACAGCATGATCGTTAACGTTAAAGATAAAGGAAATTATGAAATTATTGGCCAATCTCAAGACGATGCAGTTGGAGAAGCTTTTGATAAAGTAGCTAAGTTGCTAGATTTACCTTATCCTGGCGGTCCTTATATTGAGAGACTGGCACTTGAAGGAAGATCGAATGCATTTGATTTTCCAAGACCTATGATTAATAGTAATGATTTAAATATGAGCTTAAGTGGACTAAAAACCTCTGTTTTATACACTGTTCAAAAAATTTCTAATATTACTGAAGAAATAAAATCAGATATTGCTGCATCATTTCAACAAGCAATTTCAGATGTTTTGGTCGCAAAGATTAAGAAATCTATTGAAATGACTGGAAGAAAGGAAGTTATTATAGCTGGAGGTGTTGCTGCAAATAAATTTTTGAGAAGTGAGTTTAAAAAGCTTGAAGAATCACATAACATAAAAGTGTATTATCCCGATTTGAAATACTGTGGTGATAATGCTGCAATGATTGCATTTGTAGGATCTATGATGAAACCATCAATTGAAAATGACAGATCTTCAAGCGCAAGAGCTCGGTGGCCGTTAGATGAGTTGAAAGTATGAAAGACATAATTTATATAAAAGATTTAAGAGTAAAAACAATCATTGGTATCTTTGACTGGGAAAGAAAAGTTAAACAAGAAGTTAGCATTGATATGGAATTTCCTTTTGATTGTAAAAGAGCTGCAAAGACAGATTCAATTGAGGACACTGTTGATTACAAAACCATTTGCAAAGGAGTTATTAAATTTGTTGAGGCATCGTCCTTTCAATTACAAGAATCACTTGCTGAGGGAATTGCATCGCTCGTAAAAGATACATACGGAGTTGAATCGATCAAATTACGTGTGTCTAAGCCTGGAGCACTTCGTGGCGCTAAAGATGTTGGACTCATAATTCATAGATAATGAAGTATTTCTTATCCCTAGGCAGTAATATTAATGCCAAGAAAAATTTAGAATTTGCTCTAGAAGAACTAAAAAAAACTCTTTCAAACATTCAATCTTCATCAATTCATCAAACAAAAGCTGAAGGCTTTGAAGGCGATGATTTTCTAAACTCAGTAGTTTGTGGAAATTCTGAATTAGATTTTAAGGAACTTAATAAAAAGCTAAAGTTAATTGAAGACAATGCTGGAAGAAATAGAAATGCTCCAAAATTTAGTGCCAGAACTCTTGATATAGATATAGTTCTTCAAATAGATGAAAATGATGATATATTATTTGAGAGTGACGAAATTCAGAAATATGAATTCGTATCCGCACCATTAAAAGAACTAATATAATGAACACAAAAAGATTTGTAAGAAATTTTCATAGGTATCTAAGCATATTTGTTTCAATACAGCTACTGCTGTGGACAATATCTGGAATTTATTTTGCCTACAATAAAATTGAATTGGTAAGGGGAGAGCAGTATCGTCTTCCCAAAGAAACAGAGTATCGAATATTCGATAGGCTTGGCACTTCTATAATCGAAACCATCGAGGAGGGCAAAAAGACTTATCAAACTTATCCTGAAGGTAATGTCATAGAACCTCTTACAAAGGAAGAAGTCATAAAAATAACTGCTCAAAAAACTACTTTAAATCCAATGGAGGTAAGTTTAGTAACAGAACTATATCCTGGTGCAGAATACAGAGGAGATTTACCAGTATACAAAGTTACAACAGATACCAAGGACGGTATCAATGTTTATGTTGGATATATAACGGGAGATATTGGATCAATAAGATCAGACTCATGGAGAATATGGGATTTTTTGTGGTCACTACACATTATGGATTATCGTGAACGAGATAATATAAATAATATCTTGCTACAAATTTTATCAGTGCTTGCTCTAGTGACTTCAGTTTCAGGTATTACCTTATTCTTTGTTAAAAGATAAAGAAGTTATTTCAAAAAATTTTCTTCAATTGTTGACCACGCTGCTTCAGAGAGAGGAAAGACCATATTACCTCTTTCCTCAGCATGTTTTGATGCCGCAGTTCCATCCCTCACTCTTCCTAATATACCTTGTAAAATTCCAGCAATCTTAAACATGTTAAAAGCCATATAAAATTCCCAATTTTTTGACAAATCTTTACCAGAATTCTCACAATACATTTTCATATATTCCCTTTCAGAAGGTATGCCAAGTTCTTTTAGTTTAGCCGCCCTATATTGCTTAGACCATCTTGATACTTGTCTAGCAACATAGTTGCCAGGTTTACCATAATCTTCAAGACCAATTTTTTTATAATCAACACTATGGAGTTTTGCTAAAGTTTTATTCTTATTCCTGTATATCTCTTTTCTATCTCTATTTGTCATTGAGGGAATCATTGGATCCCAAAAAAGATCACCGTCTAGAAAATCCATTACAAAGAATGCAGTACCAGCAACATCATCATCTTCACAAAGCCCATAAGTTTTTGGAACTGGTACATCAGTCTCATATAAAGCAGTAATAACTTTATATTCTCTATCTACAGCATGCGCGGATGGCAAAAGTTTTCCTGGTGGCTTCCTTCTAAGGACAAGATTTTTTGATTCGGTAATTATTTTATACGTAGGATTTGATTGTCCTCCCTTGAATTGTTCTATTGCTATTATCTTTCCTGCATTAGGAACATACTCATCAATCCAGGGCTGTAAATTTGCAGAGTCAATTCTTAATCTCTCATCAACATCTTTAGTACCAGAGAATTTTGCATCATCTAGGGGCTTCATTAGAGCGACCTACCTCCATCAACTTTTATAATTTGCCCGGTAATATATTCAGAATCAGCTAGAAACTTTACTGCTTCAGCTATATCTTTTT
>LULK01000474.1_pt1 | contig 12838 bp, 13 predicted proteins | sample 728181 | NCBI WGS metagenome assembly LULK01 (sample SAMN03860291, study PRJNA289734) | marine metagenome | biome: seawater column; feature: ocean; material: water; isolation source: Red Sea water column Station 169 - depth 10m | place: Saudi Arabia: Red Sea | collected 2011-10-15 | depth 10 m | reverse complement strand
GAGGTATCAAGATTATCAATACCTGCTTCATAAGCTTTAAAATTTGTAGCATCTGCTAAACCCGTTGTTGAATGTGTATGAAGGTGAATAGGAATATTCAAATTTTTTTTAAGTCTTTTTACTAATTCATAACATACTTTAGGCCTTAATAAACCAGCCATATCTTTAATAGCCAAAGACTTAGCTCCAATGTCCTCAATATTTTTAGCTAATTTTATCCAATATTTTTCATCATGAACTGGGCTAGTAGTGTAACAGATAGTGCCTTGTGAGTTTTGACCCTCATTATTTACAAATTCAATCGAGGATTTAATATTATTAATATCGTTTAAAGAATCGAAAATTCTAAAAATATGCATCCCATTCTTTACTGAATTTTTTACAAACAACGATATTACTTCATCACTATATTCCTTATAACCAACAAGATTTTTTCCCCTCAAAAGCATTTGAAGTTTTGTTTTTTTAAAATATTTTTTAAAAATTTTTAGTCTAGACCATGGATTTTCGTTTAAAAACCTCAAACAACAATCGTAAGTTGCGCCACCCCAAACCTCAACTGAAGAGAAACCAACCTTATCCATTTTCGACAAAATAGGTATCATATCTTCTGTTTTCATTCTGGTTGCAATAAGTGATTGTTGTCCATCTCTTAATACAACTTCAGTAATTTTTGGATATTTATGATTCATTAAAATATAAAATAATTTAATATTTATAGATATTTAATTTATATTCTAAATCAATATATACAAATAAAAAAACCCGCCATATGACGGGTTTAGTATCATAAAAAATTAATTTATAAAAACTGTATGGTCTTTACCGGATTCAGCAACTCTAATGACTAATATGTCAGAGCAAACCTCGCCAAGATCAGGTGCATCAGATTCTCCACCATGAACCCAATCAGATTTTTCAAACCAATATTCTCCATTTTTATAAGTCTTCCACTTCCCAGATGATTTAGATTGAGATTTACCATCTAGTACATAGACAAGAGTACCAGCAGCTGGATGAAAATGTTTCGCTACAGTTCCTTGACTACAAGTTTTTCTTCTTTCAACATGCATATCCATTCCATTGCCCATATTGAATATTTCTGATGAACCTAAGCCTGGAAATGATTGCTCATTGTGATCATCTGAGTTTAGAAATAATGACATATTTGTTAAAAAAGTTACAAGTAGAGTATATTTAATAATATATTTATTCATGTTATTCACCTGTGTAATATTTAACCAAAGAAACTAGCTCAACATTTACGTTTTGTCTAATATCTTTTACATCCATTGAAAAATCCATAAATTCATCAGATGAAAGCACGGTTTTTTGTGAGTTTAATAATTCATCGAGTGATTCGTTACCTACATAAACCATATGTGAAACATATCTATTTCCAAAAAGTACCCTATTCATACCAAAAGAACCTTTAATAGCATCTAATTGAGACGACATCATTTTTTTCCATGAATTTAAGTAATGACTTTCATGACCCTCTTCAACCTTAAAATTATATTTGGCAAAAACAGTATCATTAGTCCATTGACGAGCACTTACAACACTCTCAGATACCCAGTTCCAAGATCTATCAGTATCAGTATTTTTTTGAAATGATTTAATCATTTGTCCAGATTCATTACATGTATTGAAGATTGCTCTTCCAAGTTGCATTTTCTCAGCATTTTCATACACGACTAATATAAAGTGTGTAGATCCTGAACCTCTTAACGACCACAAGCTTACACCAACTCCTGATTCATTTCGCCATTTTTCTGCACACTTAGACTTATCAAATTTATCTAAAGCCATCATAAAGTTTTGTGGATCAGTAACTGTAAAATAATTGAACTCATGTATGGTTCCATCACTTTCCATAGTTACTTCATCTGAAACAGTATTCACACTAAAACAAAATAATATAAATGAACTAAGAAATAATTTTTTAAACATAAAACTTCTCCTCTTAATAATAATAATAATAATATCTTATTGACATTATCAAAGTATTTATAGATATATATAAATAATATACATATATTTATTAATATTTTCTAAATTTATCAATCAATATATATTATTATTTATCTTTCATATTAATTAATAGGAGATAATTATGACTGAGTATCAAGTATTTAACATGATGTATGTTGGATTTATAAGTAATTCTATGTACTTCGTGGGGTGCGTATTGTTGATATGGTTAGGCTTTAGAATGGCTAATAATATCTATAATTCACCTGATGCAAATATGGCATCTAAAATTTTTACATCGTTATTTTGCGTTCTTGTTGCAATGATGACTTACTATACCCAACAAATAGGGGCAGCTATTTTAGGCACAGCTGTAACATCATTAACCGATATTGGAGCAGAATCAGCTGGAAGAATGGCTGAATATGTTGATCATCCTTTAACAATTGGTGGAACTGTTCAAACATTATTTGTAGTTGTAGTTCTAGTATTTCAACTAGCAATTACTTGGAGTAAAAAATAATTTTATTTAGGGGTCCTGAACGGCCCCTACTTTCATGATAAAAAACAAAAAAATTAGTCAACTAGTTTGCATCCTTATATATGTAATCTCTTTTTACATATCATATTTAATAACACCGGAATCTATATCTAATATTTGGCTAAAAATAACAATATGGCATATATATGCTACTTTATTTATATATATAGGCAGCGTGATACTTAATAATTCTAGTTTATATGATCCATTTTGGTCAGTTGCACCAGTACCAATTGTTATTTATCTTGCAACTCAATATCAGAACTCTACAACTCTCAAAGTCTTAGTATTAGGTCCAATTTTATTTTGGGCTATAAGATTAACAAGAAATTGGATTATTAGCTGGAAAGGATTTGATCATGAGGATTTTAGATATATAGATCTTAAAAATACAAATAAATTCAAAGCTGAGTTTATTAACTTTTTTGGAATACATTTATTTCCAACTTTAATTGTTAATTTAGGACTTTTTCCAATACTTTATGTATTAACAAACAATGTTTCAGTAAATATTTTCTTATATTTGGCATCAATATTTACCTTACTTGCTGTGATACTCGAGACTGTAGCAGATGAACAAATGAGAGGATTTAGAAATAATCCTTACAATTCAGGTAAAACAATGAAATATAAATTATGGAAATATTCTAGACATCCAAACTATTTAGGCGAAATTTTATTCTGGTATGGAATATTTTTTATGGGCTTATCTAGCGGATTGATGCCCTATTGGACTCTCATATGTCCAACTGCAATGTTGGCTTTATTTGTTTTTGCTTCATGCCCAATGATGGATGAACGTAGCTTAAAGAATAGATCAGATTATAAAAAATACATGGATAAAACTTCTATGTTACTTTTGCTACCACCTAAAAATTAGTTATTAATAATTTTATAAAGATTTTCGGTTAATAAATTAGACGTTTTGTATAATTCTGATGTTTTTTGTTGTCTATTGCAAACAAATGCATAGCCAATTTCATTTTTTGCATCACCAAATGCTACAGATCCGCCTATACCTGCGTGTCCAAATGCATTTTCTTTAAAAACAGGCGCGAAGGCTACTTTATTATTTTCATTACCCTTTAACATAAAACAATATCCAAAATTTAGCTTTGTGCCAAACAAAACAGTATCAGGCCCTGATGAATGAACTTTAGTTGATTCTGTTAAGCTATTTAAATCAAAAATTTTAGTACCATCTCTTTCACAACCCGTTGACAATATCCCAAATAATTTAGCCAGACTTTGTGCAGTTCCATGTCCATTGGCTGCTGGAATTTGTGCAGTTCGCCAATCTAAGGAATTTGGTCCATCTTTATCAAGACGATCAGATTTAAAAGCTTTTTTAAAATCTCCTGAAACAAATGTATCTTTTAAATTATTTAAATCCTCATTTAAGAATATATTTGGAATAAACTTAATAAAGCCTAATTGAGGGTTAAGATTATCTAATCTTTTGTAACCGACATCTGCACACCTATGAATATTGTCTTCAGAGAGACCAATATGAAAATCTAAATTAAAAGGCTCAGCTATTTCTTCTTTAAAATAGTCGCCAGGCATCCTTCCATCAATTCTTCTAATAATTTCGCCTACTAACCAAGCAAATGTCATTGCATGATATCCCTGACTCAATCCTGGTTCTCTAAATGGTTTTTGCTTTTCAAGAGCTGATGTGAATTCCTCCCAATCATTCCATGAACATTTAGGATAATTATCTTCAAATGCAAACATTCCAGCTCTGTGTGTCAATAAATCAATAACTTTTGTATTAGACTTTCCATTACAATCATATTTAGGCCAGTAATATGAAACTTTATTATTTACATCTAATTTATTTTCACTAATTAATTTAGCTATACATACACCTGTTATTGCCTTAGTAACTGACCATACATTAACTAAGGTATTTTTTTTCCATAAGTTAGTTTTTGTCTCATCTGTGTAACCACCATATAGGTTAACCACCTCTTTGCCTTTGTATTCAACAGCGACTGAACAACCAAGCTCATACCCACTAATAATTTGATTAGAAAATATGTTTTTTATTTTTAAAAAACGATCGTCACAATAACCTTTAATCATTAAAAGGGATTATGATTCAGAACAAGAATTTGGGTCAGTTGTACCACATATTTCGCACGTAGAACCATCCTGAAGATTTCCCATCCCACCGCATGAACCTTTGATAGGTTGATTTCGTAAGATTAATCCAATTGAAAGGCCAGCAAAAGCTAAGCCAATTATTAGAAATGCTATGATTAATTCACTCATATATTTAAATCATACCACTTATCTGAATATAAATTTATTTCTTCTTCTCCATCAAGAGTCATAATCATTATAGCTATATTATTTTCATTAGCGATTCGAATTGCATTATCAGAACCCATTGCATTGAATGAGGTAGCATAAGCATCGGCGTATGTTGATGAATATTCATGAACCACAGTTACAGATAAAATATCATTATCTATTGATTTTAAGGTCTTTGGATTAATAGTGTGAGTTATCTTATTACCATTAGAATCTAGTTTAAAGTTTCTATATTCTCCTGATGTAGCAATTGCCATAAATTTACCATCTTTATTTTGAATAATATAATTAGAATTATTATTAAAAGAATATGGATCCTGTATTCCTACTGACCATGGTTTTCCTTTATTAAAACCATTAATAATTATTTCACCACCAATATCAATTAAGTGATTACTTAAATTATTTTCTACCAGATATTCATGAATTTCTTGTACTGCATAACCTTTTGCTATAGATGATAAGTCAAACCAGTTATTGTTGTCTCTAATCAGAGAGTTATTCTTTTCATCTAAATCAAATGTAGAAATCTTTTTTTGAATTAAGTTTTGATTAAAGGTGGGAGAAAATCCAAGATTACTTGATATTTTACCTAACATTATATTGTAAAAACCATCTGATTTGAGTTCCACATCTTTAGCTATAACTAAAATATTAAACAAATCATCTGAAATAAACTGATATTCTTTAAAATTCTTATTTATTAATGCTATTTCTGAATCTTTTTTATAATTTGATGCAACATAATCAATTTTATTTATGATAATTTCTATTTTCTCTTTATGATGATCGCTTATATATTCACTTGATGATATTGTCCAAGATGTGCCATAAGCATTTCCATTGATTAGATATAAAGAATTGGAGTTATGATTATAAGCAACTATTACTAGTAAAATGCCTGCTAATAAAGCTAATATTTTTGATAAAAGAAATCTAGTCACTATAATTTAGACTATCCACCAAAGTCATCAAGAGCAATATTTTCTGGTTCTACACCTAAATTTAATAACATATCAATAACTGCTTTATTCATCATTGGAGGTCCGCACATATAGTATTCACAATCTTCAGGTGCTTCATGTGATTTTAAATAATTTTCATAAAGGACATTATGAATAAATCCTGTATCGCCGTCCCAATCATCCTCTGGTAAAGGATCTGAAAGAGCGACATGCCATTCAAAGTTATCATATCTTTCGGCCAATTTATTAAAGTCATCTACGTAAAACATTTCTTTTAAACTTCTGGCACCATACCAAAAGGTAATTTTTCTATTTGTATTTATTCTGAGCAATTGATCAAAAATATGTGAACGCATTGGGGCCATGCCTGCACCACCTCCCACAAAAACCATTTCAGCCTCAGTTTCTTTTGCAAAAAATTCACCAAAAGGCCCAAAAACTTTAACTTTATCGCCAGGTTTAAGACCAAAAGTCCATGATGACATTAATCCTGGAGGTACATCTTGTCCTGGAGGTGGAGAAGCAATTCTAATATTGAACTTAATAATCCCTTTTTCTTCGGGGTAATTTGCCATTGAATAAGCTCTTATTACAGGCTCGTAGGTTATTGACTTGTTATCCCAAATTTTGAATCTATCCCAATCTTCATGATACTCTTTATCTATATCAAAATCTTTATAATCTATTTCATATGCCGGTGCTTCTAGTTGAACATAACCACCTGCTTTAAAATCAACATTTTCTCCCTCAGGAAGCTTTAAAACCAATTCTTTTATGAATGTTGCAACATTATCATTAGAGATAACCTCACATTCCCACTCTTTAACACCAAAAACATCATCAGGAACGTTAATTTTTAAATCATTTTTCACTGGAACTTGACAGGAAAGTCTCCATCCTTGCTTTTGTTCGGTAGCATTGAAGTGTGACTCCTCTGCTGCCAATATTGATCCTCCGCCTTCTACAACCTGGCACTTACATTGACTGCATGTTCCACCCCCACCGCATGCAGAAGCTAAAAAGATATTATTATCTGCTAGAGTTTGTAATAGTTTTGAACCAGCGGGTACAGTTATTGGATTATCACTATCACCATTAATTTCAATTGTTACATTACCTGTAGAAACTAACTTTGATCGTGCAAGAACTATGACCAAAACTAAAAGTAATATTATTCCACTAAACGAAGCAACACCAAGAATTAAATCGATACTCATTTTATAATGATATTCCTCCAAATGACATAAACCCAAAACTCATCAACCCAACAATAATAAAGGTCGTACCCAAACCTTTTAGTCCTTCTGGTATATCAGAATATTTTAATTTTTCTCTTATACCAGCTAACACAACTATTGCTAGAGCCCAACCAAAACCAGCACCAAAACCATAGACAACACTTTCACCAAACATAAGATCCTTTTCAACCATAAACAAAGAAGCACCTAAAATTGCACAATTAACTGTTATCAGAGGTAAAAATTGTCCTAAAGCATTATATAAAGCAGGCACATACTTATCTAAAAACATTTCTAGTATTTGTACACTTGCAGCTATAACACCTATGTAACTTATTAATTCAACAAACTCTAAATTAGTTCCTTCAAGCCCTGCCCAAGAAAGAGCGTCTTCTCTTAATATATAGTTATAAATCAGATTATTTAAAGGGACGGTTATCAAACATACAACAATAACTGCTATACCTAAACCAAAAGCAGCATCAATTTTTTTTGAGATAGCAATAAATGTACACATGCCTAAAAATAATGACAAAGCAATATTTTCAATAAATACTGTTGTTATAAAAATATTTAGATATTGTTCAAACATTTAAATCTTGTTTTGTTAAATTTGGAGCTGTTGAATGAGTAGAAACTTCAAAATCATCCTCTTCAACTTGTGCAGGTTTAAATGATCTAATGAGCCAAATGAAAAGACCAATAATAATAAAGGAACTTGGTGGTAGTAATAATAAATTATTACTCATGTACCACTCAGGCATTACATCAATACCAAATAATGTTCCAGCTCCAAAAAGTTCTCTTATAAAGGCAACACCAATTAAAATTATGCTATAACCTATGCCATTTCCAAGACCATCTAAAAAACTTAATAGCGGTTTTTCTTTCATAGCAAAAGCCTCAGCTCTTCCCATAACAATACAATTAGTAATTATTAATCCAACAAATACAGACAATCTTTTACTTGTTTCATAATCATAGGCTTTTAATAATTCATCAACGACAATTACAAGAGATGCAATGATAGTCATTTGTACTATTATTCTTATACTTGAAGGAATATAGTTTCTAATAAGTGATATAAATAAATTTGAAAATGAAATTACACTTATGACTGCAATACACATTACTAATGTTACGCTTAAATTATTGGTGACGGCTAAGGCAGAGCAAATACCAAGTATTTGAAGTGTAATTGGATTCTCATCAATAAGAGGCTTTAAAATGACTTCTTGATATCTTTTAAGATTCATAATCAAGCTCCTCAAATAATTTTGCATATCCTGAATTACCAAACCAATAGTTGATCATGTTAGATACACCTCTACCAGTTATAGTAGCGCCAGATAGACCATCGACTTTATATGATTTAGATGGATCATCATTAGCTACTTTTCCCTTTATTACAGTTAAAGCTACTTGATTATCCTGATATATTTTTTTTCCAATCCAAGATTTTTTCCAATCTACATTATCTACTTCAGCACCCAAACCTGGTGTTTCCTTGTGTTCATAATAAGTTATGCCTGATACTGTATTAAAATCGCCTTCTAAAGCTATATATCCAAACAAAGTTCCCCATAAACCATATCCTCTAATAGGTAAAATCAACTTATCAATATTGTCATCATCATCTCTCAGTATAAATATCTTTCCTACGTTTTCTCTATTTTTAATAATAGCTATATCCTCAGATTTGGGCACAGGTGATGATAATGAAGAATCTTTTAAGGAGATTAATTGATCATATTCATCTATATTAAAATTTTTATATTCATCCATTAGTTTGCCAGTGTTGAAATCAATAAACTTTTGTTCAAGTTTATTAAATGCCTCAGCAATACTTTGATCAGGTTCTATTTTTATATCTGCAACCTCAAGAATTTTTACTCTTTTGTCATTAAGTTTATTTTCTTTTTGCTGCTCCCTTAAACTTACAGCAGATGCTGATACTATTAGTGAGCATACTAGGCAAACAGCAAATGCAACACTTATCGTTTTAATTACTGATTCATTCATTGAAAAGAGCCTTACGTTTTTTAATATTTGTCATAACAACCATATGATCAATAACTGGAGCTAAGAGGTTCGCAAATAGTATAGCTAACATCATGCCCTCTGGGAATGCTGGATTTATAACTCTTATAAGTATTACGGTGACTCCAATAACCATTCCATAAATCCATCTTCCTGTGTTAGTTCCTGAGCCTGATACCGGTTCGGTGGCCATAAAAACAAGACCAAAAGCAAAGCTTCCTATGACTGCATGCCAATACCATGGAATATAGAACATTGGATTAGAATCTGATCCAACAAGATTTAATAAAGACGACATTAATATCATTCCCACAAAAGTACCAAGGACAATTCTGTATGATGCAACTTTTGTTGCAAGTAGAATAATTAAACCAATTAAAATTGCAATTATCGAAGTTTCACCGACTGATCCTGGAATGTTACCAAGAAATGCATCCATCCAAGTAAATGAATTTGTTATACCAGGTAGACCATTCTCTGCTGCCATTCCTAAAGCTGTAGCTCCTGTATATCCTTCAGGAATTATGTTGTAATCAGATATACCAGCAATCCATACCTTATCACCAGATATTTGTGCCGGATAAGCAAAATATAAAAACGCTCTACCAGTTAAAGCTGGGTTTAAAAAGTTCTTGCCAGTACCACCAAATATTTCTTTACCAATTACTAAACCAAAAGAAATCCCCATAGCTGCTTGCCACAGTGGTATATCAGGTGGGCAGCTTAAAGCAAAAAGTACAGTAGATACAAAAGCACCCTCATTGATTTCGTGCTTTCTTACAATCGCAAATAATGCTTCCCATGCAATTCCAACTGCGAAGACTACAAAATATATAGGTAAAAAATAACAGGCACCAAACCATAATTTACTAAAAAAGTTATTAGAGTCATAGCCAACTATACTTACAAAATAATGGTGCCAATCACCAGTGTTTTGTTGGTTTATTGAATCTAAATATTCTAAAGAGTGAGAACCTAAATTATACATTCCAAAAAACATTGCTGGGAATGTTGCTAACCAAACTGTAACCATAACTTTTTGAATATCTACAGCATCCCTAACATGTATGGGATTTTTAGTTTTTTTACCATAGGAAAAGAATAAGTTTTCTAAGGCATCAAATAATGGAAACCATTTATTGTATTTACCATCATTAATAAAGTTTGGTTTTATATTATTAAAGTAGTTTCTTAGACCTTTCATTGCTCTAAATAAAGTTTATTTAAATTATCCATAAGTATTGAGGAATAATCATATTTGCTGGGACACACATACGAGCATAAAGATAAATCTTCAGGTGCAAGCTCTAGCATTCCTAAATCAATTGCCATTTCAATATCCGATACAACTAATGATTTTAATAACTGCGTAACAAGTATGTTCATTGGAACAACTTCTTCATAGGATGATATTGGAACAATAGCTCTGTTTCCTCCACTAATTGAGGTGTTAAATATATATTTTTTAGGTTTTATAAACGAAGATATAAAAACATTAAGCTTCGAATGTAATGAAGATCCTGGCATCAACCAATTTAAAAAAATTTCATTAACTTCATCAGGAATAACAGAAAGTTGCGAATCATAAAATCCTAAATAATTCATAACCCCTTCTGATTCATGACCATGAAGCACTGATCCTGAAATAACTCTAGCATTATCTTCAATTTTTCCAGCTGTAATTTCATCTATATTTGATCCATATCTAACTTTTAAAAGAGATGGTTCAAAAACCGCAGGACCACCAATGCTGATAATTTTATGGGTTCTGATTTTTTTATTTATTTTAAGATATCCCATCGAGATAATATCTTGAAATCCTAATGTCCAGACATTTGAATCTATATTAACTGGATGTATTTTAGAAATATGTGTTCCAACAAGACCAGCAGGATGAGGTCCAACAAATTGATGATAATTTATTCCCTCAAGAGATCTATCAAATTTATTATTTTGATATGTAATATGAACATCGCAATCAAATAAAGTCTTTAATAAGCTGATACCCTCATCAAAATACTCTTTATCTAAATTAATTATTTCACAAGGATCAGCTGATAAAGGATTAGTATCACAACAATTTATAAACAAAGCTTCTGGCATAGTATTTATATTAGGAGTCCTAACAAATGGTCTAGTTTTAAAGCAATTCCAAAGACCTGATTCAACTAAAGTATTTTTAATTTCTTCAGCAGAAGAACCAATTTTAAATTCAATGAAGTCTTCTTTGTTAGAAATTTCGATCTCAATAGATAAAAATTTTCTTTTATCGCCTCTATTTATCGATTTAACAATACCTCCAGCTGGTGCTGTAAAAAAAACACCCAAATTCTTTTTATCTTCAAAAAGTTTTTGGCCAGCCTTAACAGTTTCATTTTCTTTAACAAGCATCGTAGGCTTCATACCAACAAAATCATTGCCCAATAAAGAAACAGATGAAATCTTTGGTTCATCTGTAATTAACATAGAAGGTTTGCCTGATATGGGCAAATCAAGACCTTTTGATATTTTAATCACAATAAGTGTGCCTTAGTTAATATTGAAACTATAAAAACAATAGAATTATAAGGCTAAAATGGGTCTGATTCTAGGCTTTATTGACTGGATTTGGTAATCTTGGAAGCACAATTTTTGCTACCTTTTTTGTAAGACCAATAACCTGTTTAGAGTATCCATATTCATTGTCGTACCAACAATACAAAGTAATTCTGTTTTTACTAGCAATTGTTGCTTGAGAATCAATAACTGAAGCAAATGGACTAGAATAAAAATCTGTAGATACAATTTCAGATGAGTTAACAAAACCAATTATTTCTCTATATTTTGAATGAAAAGCAATAGACTTTAAATATTGATTAATTTCCTCAACCGTTACTTCATTATCAAGCGCAAGTGATAGTATTGCTAAACTTACGTTTGGAGTTGGAACTCTTATAGCGTTTCCTGTCAACTTTCCTTCTAATTCAGGTAATGCTTTTGCCACGGCTTTAACTGCACCTGTTGTTGTAATAACCATATTCAGAGGAGCGCCACGACCTCTTCTATCACCTTTATGGAAGTTATCAATTAGATTTTGATCATTTGTATATGCGTGAACAGTTTCAATATGACCGCCTCTAATTTTATATTCATCATTAACAGCTTTTAAAATAGGAACTATTGCATTTGTTGTACATGATGCTGCTGAAATTATTGAATCATTATCGGCAAGAATGTCATCATTTATTCCATAAACTATATTTTTTAGATCACCTTTGGCTGGTGCCGTGAGAATTACTTTGGATGCTCCTGATTTAATATGTTTTGATAAGCCTTTTTCATCTCTCCAAACACCAGTATTATCAATAACTATAGGATTGTGAATTTCATAATCTGCATAGTTAACCTCATCTGGATTTGTTGCATATATTACTTTTACTGGATTACCATTAATTACAAGGGTTGAATTTTCTTCATCAACCCTTACAGTTCCGTCAAATGGACCATGAACAGAATCTCTTGTTAACAAACTAGCTCTTTTGAAGATATCATCATCAGCTGCCTTTCTAATGACAATAGCTTTTAATCTGAAATAATTTCCTGGACCAGTAGTTTGAGTCATCATTCTTGTTACAAGTCTGCCAATTCTTCCAAACCCATATAAAACAATGTTTGCAGGAACTTTAGGCCTTTTAGAATCTACATTTATGACTGATTTGAGCTCTGAATTGATATAATTAGGAATCTTTGAAGAATCGTCTTTAATATCATCAAAAAAAGGA
>LULK01000907.1_pt1 | contig 12841 bp, 9 predicted proteins | sample 728181 | NCBI WGS metagenome assembly LULK01 (sample SAMN03860291, study PRJNA289734) | marine metagenome | biome: seawater column; feature: ocean; material: water; isolation source: Red Sea water column Station 169 - depth 10m | place: Saudi Arabia: Red Sea | collected 2011-10-15 | depth 10 m | reverse complement strand
ATTTATGGTGGCAATTTGGCATCAACACTGGCAGGGCAGTTTTCTTTTGCGTATTCATTAGCATTTGCAAATCTATCAATTTTTTATTTAATAAAATCGGAAAATAGTTTTAGATTTTCAATTAGTTCAATCTTTCTTGCTCTCTGTTTGTTGTCTCATTTAATTCCATTTATTATCTATTCTCCAATTTATGCATTTTACTGGTTATCAAAAAAACAAAATCTAAATCAAAGAATACTTTCAATCTTTATTTTTTTAGCACTTGCATCAAGATGGACTACCTCATTGTTGATGAATTTAGAATATACAACAAATATGAGTTACACTCCATTTTCTAGATTAGATGATTTAATCAAGAAAGATATTTTACCCATCATCTTTATCTTGATTGGTTTATTGATAGCAAAGCATAAAAATTTGATTAAAAACAAGACACTAAACTTATTTGATCTTTATATTATCTCCTCATCTATTCTCCTTTATTTTTATGTCCCAGAAGGTGCTCTTTGGAATGGTAGATTGGTACCATTTTTCAATCTCGGAATTATTTTTTTATTTTTCAAAGCAGTAGAAATTTTTATTGATGATATGAATCTTTATCAACAGGGAGTCAATGTATTAACAGGCCTATTTTTAGGCGGAACAATTTATTGTTTGTATATATTTTATGAAAAATGGTCTTCTAACCAATCATATTTAAATCTTTACATACCAATCATTTTTCTGATAATGATTTTTGCAATCCTAAATCTAAAAAATGTTGTTGTACAACTTAATTTGCTAATTGTGTCAATTATTTTTTCTACTATATCTTTCTTGCCACATTGGCTTAATTGGAATTTTACAGGTTACGAAGGAAAGAACGACTGGAATCAAATTCAAAACTTATACACACAATTAGACAATTTAAAACCTGGAAGGATTATGTGGGAACCGAATTCAGATATGAATAAATATGGAACACCAATGACTCTAATGACAATTCCTTATTTTACAAAACATACAAGCATGGAAGGTTTATATTTTGATTCAAGTATTACAACCCCATTTCATTTTATATCTGTATCTGGTTTGGCAAAAAGACCATCAAATCCAGTAGGTGGACTGTCATATATAAATAATCAATTTGATAAAGGTGTAGATTATCTTTATGACCTAGGTGTAGATTATTTCATTACTTACACAGAAGAAATTGAGAGTAAAGCAATGAATTCTGATGGACTGACATTTCTTTTTTCATCAGAGCCGTTTTCGGTATTTGAAGTCAATTCCTCAAAAGTTGAATTAATTTATCAAGATATTGAAGTGTTTTCAAAAGTAAACAAACAAGAAGGCATTCTTAGTTCAGTTTTTAGAGACACTAATATAACTAATTTTTTTCAAAAAGCATATGAAAATTTTGATGAACTTGATGAAAAGAGAGTTGTTGAAGTAAGTAATAAAATATTGATACAGCCATCCAATAAGAATGATTTAGAAGTCACAGACATAAAAATTACAAATAAGAAAATTTCATTTTTTACAAACAATCCTGGTGAACTACATTTAATTAAAGTTTCTTACTTTCCAAATTGGTCTATCTCAAACGGGCTTGGGCCATTTAGGACCTCTCCATCATTTATGTCAGTTATACCCAATCAAGAATATGTAGAGATCAACTTTGAAAACACTACACTAGAAAAAAACAGCTTCTATTTTTCAATATTTTCATTAGTCTTATCATTGATTATTTTTATTAGATCTTTAAAAAATGTTAAAAAAACTTAAAAATTCAAAATTATTAAGAGGTGATTCCACCTATGCACAACTATTAAGAACTTATATTGTTGGTGGATTCAATTTAGTATTTGGTCTTGGAATAAGCTATTTATTTCAATTTTTTGTTTTTTATTCAATTGAGATTCCTTTAAGAACTTATTTAACAAATATTTTTGCATTTTCAATTGGAGTTATAGTTTCATATTTTTTGTCTAGACGAATTATTTTCAAATTATCTATATTCGAGGGGGGATTCAAAGAATTTATTAAATTTTTGATTACTAATTTAATCAACTTAGTTGTTCCGTTGTTTATATGGTTTTTAATTGACTTGATAAGACCATCAATTCAAGATAACGAAATACAATTTCTTATAGCAACTGTTTTGATACATGGATTTATTCTTCCCATCAAATATTTAATTTATAAATTGTTTGTATTTAAAGACTCTTTAAATAATTGAAGCCGTAATAAAAATAAACTTTTTATTGTTCTAGGAATTCTTGTAAAAATAACAGACACACTTGGTCTAATCTCATTTACTTTTGCAGGCACTTCAAGAATTTTGTATCCTGATTTTTCTATTCTAATTAAAAGTTCAGTATCAAAAATATCCTGTGTTGAAATCACATTATTGATTTCTTTTTGAATATTAAATCTTCTTATAGCTTTCATTCCATGAGTATCACTAAGTGAGGTTTGAAATAAAAGTTTTAAAATTGATACAAATATTGATGTTGCCATTTTTCTGATAAATGTTCTTTCATCTTCAGATTCATTTAATCTTTTCGATGCAACTAGTGCTACGTAATTCTCATCTAGTTCCAATGATTGCTTAAGAAATTTTTTTGAAAAATAATCAATATCAAATGATATTACAATATCATTTTTTGCAATTTCAAATCCATTTTTTAACGCAAGACCATAGTTTGCATAATTGTTATTTATCGTAAAACAATTATCTTTATCTTCTATAAAGGCATGAATGAGATTTTTTGTGTTGTCTAAAGACCCGTTTTCGGAAAAAATAATTTCAAACGGCATATTCATCTCTTGGCAAATTTTAAAAATTCTATTGGCAGATTCTAAAAAGATTTCTTCTTCGTTAAATACTGGTATAACAACTGAAAAATTATTAATCATGCTGTTCATTTTCATAAACATTACAATACATATGGAGTGGATGAAAATAAACTAGATTTAATTTTTAAAGCTTACGATGTAAGAGGTGTTTTTAATGAAACAATTACACCAAAAGTTGGTTTTAAAATAGGCGCAGCTTTTGCTTCTTATGTAGAATCAAATGAAATTATTGTTGGTCATGATGGCCGTATTTCAAATAATGAAATGTTTGCAGCTATAAGCTCTGGAATACAATCAGTTAATAAAAAAGTTTTGTATGTTGGTATGGTTCCAACAGATGTTGTTTATACGCTTTCTGGAATTAAGAATTTACCTGGTTTGATTATTACAGCATCTCACAATCCAAAAGAGTACACTGGTTTAAAGTTTTGCGACAGTGGAGCGGTAGCGATCGGTCAAGAAACAGGATTAAAAGAAATCAAGAATTTAGCAGAAAAATTTAACGATGAATTTAACATGTCAGAATTACCTGAAATGCAACCTTTGAATCAACTTTATTTAGAACATTTTAAAAATATAGTTGATCCATCTGAAATAAGTGACAAAGTGAAATTTGCTATTGATGGTGGAAATGGTGTCCTTGGTGCAATTATTGAAGATCTATCAGAATCCTTTAGTTTAAATTTTGAAGGCCTTTATTTGGAAGTAGATGGCAACTTCCCAAATCATCCAGCAGATCCTTCCAATCAAGACAATCTCTTAGATCTAAAGAACAAAGTACTGTCACAAAATTTTGATTTTGGAGTTGCTTTCGATGGAGATGCTGACAGGTCTGTATTTGTTGATGATAAAGGAAACGTAATTACTGGAAGTATGATGACTTGTTTAATTTCTGATTGGTTATTTGAAAAGAAATCTGAAATAAAGATAGTTCATAATGTAAATGTTCAACCATCTGTTATTGAATATTTAAAAAATAAAGGGATAGAGACAATAAGATCTAAAGTTGGTCATTCATACATAAAAAAAATTATGAGAGATAATGATGCAGATTTTGGTGGAGAACATAGTGCGCATTTTTATTTGAGAGAAAATTTTTATGCTGATTCTGGAATATTGACTTTGCTAATATTTTTAAAAATTTTATCTGAGAAAAATATTAAAAGTTCAGAACTTGTAGAAAATTACAACTTTAAGCCCTCTTCTGGTGAGATTAATTACATTGTCGAAGATGTAGAGACAAGTTTAAAACAAATTGAAAATTCTTTTGAGGGTGAATTTGATAAATTAGACGGAATATCATATTTTTCTGATGACTTTTGGTTTAATGTTAGAGGATCGAATACTGAGCCCATGCTTAGATTAAATGCAGAAGCAGTCAATCAAAATACTTTAGACAACATCATTGAAAAAATTTCAAATATAATAAGTTAATAGATGTTAAATATTGCATTCGACCTAAAAAATCAAATAATATCTGATCTTGAGTCTTCTAGTAATCTTGAAAAAATTTCATATGAAAATTTATTAATAATGGGGATGGGTGGTTCAGGTGTCGCAGGAGATGTGATGAAAGTACTATCTAATGAAATATCTGATAAAAATATAATTGTTCACAAAGAGTATTCAATCCCAAAACAGTTTTTAAAATTTAGACCTTTATGTTTATTTATTTCATACTCTGGCAACACAGAAGAAACGTTATCAGGTATATCTGATGCCAAAAAAAATAATTTAGATTGGATCGTTATTTCAAGTGGAGGGAAGTTAATTGATCTCGCTCAAGAAGAAGGTAAGGAGTATATTAAGATACCAAGTGGACTACAACCAAGGGCAGCATTTGGATATCTTACTTTAGCTATTTCAAGAATCTTAGATATTGTTGAAGGTTCCGATTATGTATCTCAATTGAATGAATCAAGTTCATATTTATATAAACTAACTGAAAAGGCTGAAGATTCTGACATCAACAAACTGTCTTTAGATATATGTGAAAGTATCAACAAAAAAACTGCAATTATATATTCAGGAACCAATATGTCAAAGGTTGTATCGTCACGTTGGAAAACTCAGATTAATGAGAACGCAAAATCCAAAGCTTTTGTTGGTTATCTACCAGAGGTACATCACAATGAAATTCTCTCATGGGATGCAGACATAGATGGAAGTAAAAATAATTATATTGTTATTCTGATTCGGGATAAAAATGAACATGTACAAATTAGTAAAAGATTTGAATTTACCAAAGAATTGATAGGAGAGAAAGTAAATATTGTTGAAGTTAATTTAAACAATCAGGAAAGTACGCTAAAAACCCTATTGGAGTTAGTATTACTAGGTGATTTAGTTAGTTTAAACTTAGCAAACAAATTAACTATTGATCCAAAAAATATTGATACAATTGAAAATTTAAAAAAATTATTAGGAGGATAATGTCCACTATAAAAGATAAAAATCTAGCAGTTGTAGGTCAACAAGAAGTTGATTGGGCTGCTAGACAAATGAAAGTCCTTGAAGAAATTAAAACAGAGTTCTCAAGTAATAAGCCATTAAATGGTTTGAGTATAGGTGCATGTATGCACGTAACAAAAGAAACAGCTAATTTAATGCTTACTTTAAAAGCTGCTGGGGCAAACGTTGCATTGTGTGCATCCAACCCACTATCAACTAAAGATTCAGTCGCTGCCTACCTAGCTGAAAATGATGTTGAAGTACATGCAGTACATGGAGTATCAAATGATGAATTCTTTAAGCACCTAAATTCTGTTTTAGACACAAAACCTGACATAACGATGGATGATGGAGCTGATTTAGTTACCCTACTTTTAACTGATAGATCTGATATACCAGTCATGGGTTCAATGGAAGAGACAACTACTGGGGTAATAAGACTTAAGTCAATGGAAAAAAATAATAAACTTCGTTTTCCTGTTGTTGCTGTTAATGACTCTGACACAAAGCATTTATTTGATAATCGGTTCGGAACAGGTCAAAGTGCGATGGATGGTGTTGTGAGAGCAACCGATCTCTTGATTGCTGGTTTAGATGTAGTTGTTATCGGTTTTGGTGATTGTGGAAAAGGAGTAGCAGAACGAGCATATGGAATGGGTGCTAAAGTAACAGTCGTTGAGCCTAACTCGGTACGTGCTCTAGAAGCTTTAATGCATGGATATGAAGTAAAAAGCAGTGTTAATGCTGCAAAAATTGCTGATGTAATTGTATCTGTAACAGGAAACATGCATGCATTAGACAAGAAACATTTTGATGTAATGAAAGATGGAGTAGTTTTAGCTAATGCAGGACATTTTGATGTAGAAATCAATTTAGAGGCATTAAAACAAGATAGTGCTGAAGTACATAGAGTTAGAGATCATGTAGAAAGCTATTTGTACGATGGTAAGGAAATCTTAGTACTAGCTGAAGGAAGACTAGTTAATTTAGCTGCTGCAACTGGCCATCCTGCTTCAGTGATGGATATGTCATTTGCTAACCAGGCCTTGGCTGCAGAATGGATAAAAGATAATCATGAAGACCTAGAGCCAAAAGTTTACACTCTTCCGAATGAAGTTGATTTAAAAATTGCAGCTACAAAATTAGGACTCATGGGTGGAGAATTAGAAATCCTTACTAAAGAGCAAATTGAATATCTCGACTCCTGGGAGCATGGCACAAGCTAAATTTGAGTATTTTTAAAAAAGTTTTATCTGTTGGAAGTGGAAAACTTGCACAAGAGCTTGATAAAAAAGTCGAGTTAATTAACTCTAAAGAATCTGAAATTGAAAAATACTCTGACGATGAAATTAAAAATAAATTTCAAAATTTAAAAACACAGATAACTTCAGATAATAAATTTGATTTCGAGGTTGATGCATTTTCATTAGTAAGGGAAGCATCAAAAAGAACAATTGGTCAACGCCATTATGACGTTCAGTTGTTTGGTGGAATGGTTTTATTAAGAAATAAAATAGCTGAGATGAAAACAGGGGAAGGTAAAACACTTGTTTCTACACTCCCAATATCATTTATGTCACTTTTTGATCAAAGTGTTCATGTTGTGACAGTGAATGATTATTTATCAAGAAGAGATGCTGAATGGATGAGTCCAATTTATAACTTTTTAGGACTTGAAGTTGGCCTTATTTATTCAAATCAAGATTACCAAGAAAAAGTATCTGAATATAAAAAAGATATTGTTTATGGAACTAATAATGAATTTGGTTTTGATTATTTGAGAGACAACATGGCTCAATCATCAGACCAACTAACTCAAGGCAACCTATTTTATGCAGTAATTGACGAAGTTGACTCAATCTTAGTTGATGAGGCTAGGACACCTTTAATAATTTCTGGAAGGGTTGAAGAATCAACAAAATGGTATCTTCAATTTTCAAAATTAGTTAAACAAATGAAAAAAGACATTCATTATGAAGTAGATGAATCAAAAAAACAAATTCATCCCACTGAGGAGGGTATTGAATTTATTGAAGGAAAATTAGGTATTGATAATCTCTATGAAAATACATCTACCAATTTTATTCATTATTTAACAGCTTCTTTACGCGCAAAAGAAATTTATAAAAAAGACATTGATTACATAAAATCTGATGGGCAGGTAAAAATTGTAGATGAATTTACAGGACGTGTTCTGGAAGGAAGGCGTTATTCTGACGGACTTCATCAAGCAATTGAGGCAAAAGAAAATGTAAATATTCAGGATGAAAACCAAACTTTAGCATCGATCACATATCAAAATTATTTTAGGATGTATGAACATCTATCTGGTATGACAGGTACGGCAAAAACTGAAGAAGAGGAATTAATTCAAATTTACAATCTTGAGGTGGTGGAGATACCAACGAATCTGCCGGTAGCAAGAAACGATAATCAGGACACAGTTTACAAAACAAAGAAAGCCAAACTAAATGCAGTTGTAGATGATATAAAAAAAAGACATGAAATTGGACAACCAGTTTTACTAGGTACAGTCTCAGTTGACTCATCAGAAGAAATTTCAAAAGAATTAACAAAAAATAGTATTAAGCATTCTGTTTTAAATGCAAAAAATCACCTAGAAGAAGCATCAATTATTGCTCAAGCCGGTCGATTAAAATCCGTTACCGTTGCAACGAATATGGCAGGAAGAGGTGTAGATATCAAATTAGGTGGTAACAGTGAATTTATGGCTAAAAATCAAGCAGAAAAAGAAAACAAAATAGATGATGAAAAATATATGGAGGGGTTAATTGAGAAATTTGATACCTTGATAAATAACGAAAAAGAAAAAGTAATTGAACTTGGGGGTCTTTATGTAATTGGCACAGAAAGACATGAATCTCGTAGAATTGATAACCAATTAAGAGGAAGGTCAGGAAGACAGGGCGATCCAGGTGAGTCAAGATTTTACATAAGTCTTGAAGATGACTTAATGAGAAGATTCCAAGGTGAAAGAATTCAATCAATTATGGATAAGCTCAACTTGCCTGATGATGAAAAGATTGAGCAAAGTATGGTAACTAAAAGTATCGAAAGAGCTCAAGCGCAAGTCGAATCCTTAAACTTTGAAATAAGGAAGAATGTTTTAAAGTTTGATCAGGTCCTCAATCAACAAAACATATTTGATGAATTACAAAATAATGTTGATAATTATAAAACACAATATGAAACACTCGAAGATTATAGAAATTTTGTTGAAGATGAGTTGAGTTTAATTTTATCTGACAACGTAAAAAAACAGATATTGCAAACCATAGAAGTAAATGATAACTTAGAAATAATATCAAGTCTGAAATCCCTTTACAATAAAAATTACGAATCAGATAAAAATAATTTCATGAATTTAGCAAGAATGGGCTCACTTTCGTTCATAGATCAATCCTGGAAAAATCACCTTTCGGAAATGGATTATCTCAGATCAGGTATTGGATTAAGAGCAATGGGTCAAAGAGATCCGCTAGTTGAATATCAAAAAGAAGGATATGATTTATTTGAAGAATTAATTCATAATGTAAAGTTATCTGTTGTTAGACTTTTATTAAACTTTGAAAAGGTTTCGGTAGAAAATAATAATCTAAGGAAAGAAGAGATAAAAAAAGTAAACCTAAACAATAAGGATAAGATCGGAAGAAATGATCCTTGCTATTGTGGGTCAGGTTTAAAATATAAAAAGTGTGGAATGCTAGATAAATGTACAAAGAACTCATAAATAAGATATCAAATTTTAAAGAAAGATTGACTTCAGCTAAGGAGTATCTTTGACTTTGAAAATAAAAAAGATCAACTTTCCGAAATAAATAAAGTTATTTCTGAAGAAAATTTTTGGACTACAAATCCTAATGCTCAAAATATTGTCAAGAATGCTTCAAATATTGAAAAAATAGTAAATTTGTTGGAAGTTATCGAGGCTGAAATTAAAGATCTCGAAGAATTCATTGAATTGAGTAAAGATAACTCATCTGAACTAGATGAAATAAAGAATCAACTTATTAATACAGAACAAAAAATTATTGATTTAGAAGAAGAATCTTTATATTCGGAAGAGTTTGATAACCACTCCGCCGTTTTAACAGTTAATGCGGGTGCAGGAGGGGTTGATGCGCATGATTGGGCAGAGATGCTATTGAGAATGTACACAAGATTTTTGGATAATAATAATATGAAATATGAAATTGAAGAAATTTCTACTGGAGAGGAAGCGGGCATTAAGTCAGGATCAATAAGAATTGACAATTACCGAGCGTATGCAAATTTAGAAAGTGAAAGAGGAGTTCATAGATTAGTCAGAATAAGCCCATTTGATAGTAATAAAAGAAGACATACTAGTTTCGCAGGAGTTGATGTTGTTCCATTAATTGATGATTCAGATGAGTTTGATTTAAATGATGATGATATCCGTATTGATGTTTATAGATCATCTGGGGCTGGAGGCCAACATGTAAATACAACTGATTCAGCAGTTAGAGTTACTCATATTCCAACGGGAATAGTAGTGGCCTGTCAGGCTGAAAGATCACAGTTACAAAACAAAATACGTGCTTTAGCCCTTCTAAAATCAAAATTAATATTGTTAGAAAAAGAAGAAAAATTAAAAAAACTTGAATATTTATCAATGAGTATCTAAAATGGCGTAGACAGGGATTAAATGATTAAGTTAGATAATGTTTCGTTAGTTTTTCAAGGTGGAAGTGTTGCACTTTCAAATGTTACTACAGAGATTTCAGAGGGTGAATTTGTTTATCTTATTGGTCATTCTGGAAGTGGAAAATCATCCTTACTTAAACTTCTTTACAAAGAGTTTTCTCCGACAAAAGGAGATATAGAAGTTGTAGATATGGATGTAACGAGCCTGCCAAAATGGAAAATACCTTTGTTGAGAAGAAAACTAGGAATTGTTACTCAAGAACCACAGCTTCTTGAAGATAGAACAACTTTTGAGAATATAAGTTTTGCTCTTGAAGTACTTGGGTTTGAAGAAAAAGAAATTGATGAGAAGACCAGTACATTGATTGATTTAGTTGGATTAAACGAAAGTATGTATAAATTCCCTAGTCAACTTTCAGGAGGAGAGCAAACAAGAGCATGTATAGCAAGAGCACTAGCATCAAATCCACTTGTCCTTTTATGTGATGAACCTACAGGCAATTTAGATCCAGAACTTAGCATTCAAATTATTACATTATTAGAAAAAATCAATAGGGCTGGCACAACTGTATTAATGGCAACACATGATTCATCGATAGTAAATAGAAGAAAAAAAAGAGTGTTACAACTAAAGGACGGAAAATTAATGAGTGACGTAGATCAAGGAAGGTATGTTTAAAGGTTTATGAAAAAATTAAACTATGTTCTCAAGAATACGTTCATAAATATGAGAAGAAATCCATTACTAGTTGTTGCAACAATGCTTGCAGTATTGGTATCTTCATTTCTTGTTTTTACCACACTTTCCGCTCGTGCAATCGTTGAAAACAACACATCGCGTTGGCAAAATGGAGTTCATGTTGTTATTTTTTTGGATGATAGGGTAACTTCTACAGCTCATAAGCAACTTCAAGAAACTTTAGAAAGTTATCCAGAAGTCAGGATGGTAGAGTATTTTACAAAATCCGAGGCTTCTGATGAATTCAAATTATTATTCAAAGATCAACCTGAATTACTTCAAGAAGTAGATTTTGATATATTACCTACGTCTTTACGAATAAATCTAAATGACCCCGCAGATTATAAATTGATTATTGAAAGAATGGATGGTAATCCAGCTGTAAAAGAGATCAGAGCTTCTGGTGAAGCGATTGAACGGCTTTTGAGTTTAACAAATACACTTGTTTTATCTGCAACAATTTTTGCTGCGTTAATTGCCTTTGCAGCATTTATTTTAATTATCAACACGTTAAGGCTTACAGCTTACGCAAAGAAAAAAGAAATAAAAATAATGAGAACTATCGGTGCTTCATCAACATATATAAGACTTCCTTTTATTTTTGAAGCAGTTTTCGAATCCTTAATAGGAACAAGCATAGCTGTGGGTCTTGGTTGGGGATTTATTCAGTATTCAAAAACATCATTTATCGCTGAAAGTATTTTTGATATAGCTATTTCTGACACATATTTGATAAATCTAACTCTTATTTTGTTACTGTCGACCATTGGCTTCGGATTTTTTGCAAGCTTTGTAGGAATCAGGAAAGCCCTAAATGACTAAAAAATTCTTTTCAGTTCTAATATTATTTCTGATTTTTATACAGACAATATTTGTTGATCATTCTTTTGCAATCACGGCCGAGGAGAGACTCGAAGAAGTAGAAAAGCAGCTTATTGCAATTGCAAACCAAATCAAACAATACGAAGGTGATAAAACAGATTTAGAAAAAGCAATTTTAGCAAACGATTCATCACTTAAAAAAGTAAATGATGAGCTTGCTGAAGTTCAAAGAAGACTAGTAGCAGCTGAGCTTGCGCTTGAAAAGGCACTTGAAGGATATGATGAATCTCTTGATAATCTTGCGGCCGTTCAACAAAATATTGTAAATGAACAAGTTAAATTAGGAACAACTAAAAATGAAATTATAAAAGTAAAAGATGATCTATTTGAAACTCAAAAGAATCTAAATTCAGCAAAAGATGAGTTACAAGAAAAAGCAGTAGATATGTACATTAATGGGGTTATGAGTCCAGCAACAGCTTTATTTATTAATTTAAATGATTTATCTGATTTTCTAGCTGCATTAGGTTATGCATCTGCAATCGTAAACACAGCTTATGAAATTATTGAGTCCTTAAATTCGTTTGAAAGTTTGTCAGAAACACAAACAGAGTTCTTATCAGAACGTGAAGAAGAAAGAGAAGAAATAATTACCTCCCTTCAAGTTGAAGAGGAAAAGAAGAATCAGATTTCTATCGAGGCTGAAGAGTACGCAGATGAAGTTGAGGAAAGTAAAAATAGAGTAGAAAGGGAAAAGCGTCAAGTTGAAAATAAAAAGGCTGCTGTTTTAGCGGAAAGAAGGAAGGCCCAGAATCTTTTAACTCAAGCAAATAATCAATTGGCCAAATTAGATGCTGAACACGCAAATCTTGAAAAGCTTGAAGATGCTATCCAGGCGGACATTAACAGATTAAGTACTCTTGGTGGCGTAGCACCAAATAAGTTAACCTGGCCTATAACCGGTAGTTATGTTTCAAGTGGATATAAGTGGAGAAGATTTAGGGGCACAACTAGTTTTCATGGAGCTATAGATATTCCAGGAAGAACAGGCACACCTATAAAGGCTGCAGCAGGTGGAGTAGTCATTCTTGCTAGATATTATGGTTTAGCTGGTAGAACGGTATTTATTGATCATGGTGGTGGTATGACAACACTTTATTTTCATATGAATGAAATACGGGCATCTGTAGGCCAAACTGTTATTACAGGTGATGTCATTGGTACTGTAGGTACAACAGGTAGATCAACAGGTCCACACTTACACTTTGAAGTAAGATTAAAGAATCCAAATTCGGTCAGTTG